>Ga0214479_100276_pt1 | contig 33348 bp, 15 predicted proteins | sample M1_20Mar14CPVII9_5_FD_165054 | JGI IMG/M metagenome (GOLD analysis project Ga0214479, IMG submission 165054) | Marine eukaryotic communities from Monterey Bay, California, United States - M1_20Mar14CPVII9sort6BwellE14 | ecosystem: Environmental > Aquatic > Marine > Unclassified | place: USA...
TCGGAGCAACAGAAATGGTAACAGGATACAACCCCTCCAACCTACTAATGACATCAGCATTCGACAATGTACACGAAGATGACCTATTAGGATTACATGCCATTAAAACACATTTCTGGGAACGTGACCAGCCCGACGTGGAAGTCTATTTACGTCGACGAAGTATATCAGATAATAATGGTGATGGAGAATGGATATGGCTAATTGCCAAAGTTGTTAGTTATATTGATTCACCAGTGCCGGGTATAATTATACATGAAAGTTTATGTTATAATGTTGATGTTGCCTTGTTGGTTAGTAAGGTAACACGTATTGCTAGTTTGTTATTACAGGCTGTTGAGAGTAGTTTATATGTTAGTGATACTGGAGATGGAGATAATAATAAGGGGAATAATAATAATAGTTCGGAAGATGTTTATTTGGCAGATGTTGCTCAATCGGCAGGTGGTGGAATGGGAATGGGCGGAGTGGAAGATGTATATAATCAACAAAATCAACAAGATGATAGTGGGATACAAGCCTTATTATCCGACGCGGCCAAACAAATGGGTGTAGATTTAACAGACTCGGATAATCCATTACGAGAACTAATGAATGCCGCTACTGCCACTGCTGAATATAATAATAATACCACTATGGGAAATGATGGGATGAGTAGCAAAGCAACTGCATTAAATACAGGTGACACTGATCAAACGAAACAATCATCATCTTCCACAAACAACGCTAGTAAGAAGAATACAAATAAGGTTGATCAATTAGATTATCTCAAATCTGGTGCATGTTTAGATTTATCCAAAATTATATTAACCGAGGGTGAAGTGAAATTGGTAACGTTGGTATTAACCGGTCGGTTACAGATTGAGGACTTGGGTCCGTTGTTATATCTTGCATTGAATTCACCTGAAATGAATTTAGTTGCGGCGACTGATGAATTTTATCATTTAAGTGAGGTACAACTTGCTCAGAATCAGAGTAATAGTAGAGAAGCAGTGGCACAATCACCAACCGCCGAGGGTGGTACGATTAGTATACCACCACTGTTACTGAATCCACCTCCACTATCGGTAATCAACTTGTCCTATACTGAAATTGGTGACCATGGCATGGAAGCCTTAAGTGAATTCATCTACTCGGACAACGCCACCTTCAAGACACTTGATTTAAGTTTTTGTAACATTTCAAGTCAGGGATTATTAGCGCTTTGTCATGGATTGAAGACACGATGTGCCCGAGGCTTACCACAACTACAGGCATTGGCACTATGTGGCAATACGATAAAGATGGACGTGGCCCGAATGCTAGGCAAGGCACTATCATCTGATCATAAACGAAAAAGTGGTGAGATTAGTCAATTATCAACAGCAACATCATCGTCGTCCGCTTCATCCGCGGGCCTTAAGCTACTACACCTTGGGAGTACATCAATATCTCGTCTATGTCTTGTGGAATTACTATCAGGATTAGGTTCGAAGTGTCCCCTCCAAGATCTCAAGTTACAGTCGAATAGGATAGGTCCGGCGGGTGCTGCCACCCTCGTTACTTTCCTAGATGGCAAGACAGATAATGGCAAGCCCGTGTTACCAAAGTTAAACAGACTTGACATGTCCTACAATGAACTCGGCGATGCCGGCACCACGAAGTTAACACGAGCGATATCCAAGCGTGTCAAAACTGGCATGAAGGAGGTGTCACTCTCGGGAAATGATATGGGATCCAAGGGTATAGAAAGTATCATGAACAAACTCCTACAGCACAAGTTGGTAACATTGAACCTCGATAACAATTCCATCGGTGATCAAGGATGTCAGCTTGTGGCGGCATCCTTGCCTACCATAACATCTCTATCTCGTCTCAACCTTGCCTTTAATGATATTGGATGTCGAGGTATGGCCACCCTCATGCGGTCGCTGGTTGGGTGTGAATCCATAACAAGCCTTGGTTTATCGGGAAATGTCATGAGAATATCCGGTGCCATTGCCATGGGATTTACATTAGCTCAACATCCCCGACTGTCAATGCTTGAACTTGACAACTGTTGTCTTAGTCAGGTGGCACAATGTCATATCGTGGCAGGTATTATATCCAACAGATGGGTACCTATGAAAGTTATGCATGGTTTCAGAGCCGGTCCTCCCATGGTTGCCATTGGTGCCCTCGAAATTGCCGCACAGCACATGACAAACGAGGTATGCTTCCAACTGCGACGTGATATACAAATGAAGACACTGTTGCAATGGATGGAGAATAACCGTAACAACAAGAAGGCCGGCGGCAATCCTGACGATGTATTAGGGGCAAATGATGCCTCGGGAGTGCCCTCCCAAAGTGCTTATTTACGAATGCTTGATTGGCTCGGTCGTATCCCATTCGATGAGTCCGAGTTGATGGATCTACGGAAATACTTCTACGATATTAGTGGAGGTGATGGGGATCAGAAGAGTGAGAGCAACCTGAAACACCGAGGAGATATCTTAGCAGCACTTGCTAGTGATGTTGTTGAGGAGATTTTAGAATCGGAACCAATCGTCCAGTATGCTGATAACTCCGTAGGTTTAGATCTTTTTAAATTGGACGGTAGTGACAGGGATGCCGCGGCCTCTACAGACAAGCAAGAGGAGGGTGCACAAGAACAAAAGCTCAGTGCCGACTGTTTACCCCAAACTCCAGATGAAATGGGTGAAATGTTTGGTAAACGCATCCAGGTCCTTGGTACTCCAACACACAGCTCCAATGGAAGCATAAGATCAAAAGGTAGTAGTAGAGGTTCTCTATCAACCATGACAATGAGCATGGCGAGGTCCCGAAACTTCAGTAGGAGTTCACATGGATCTAACAACTCATTGAGTCGTCAAGAAAGTCTACAGTTCAAGGCTCGTATTACCATGTTCCCTCAATTTGCTGCCAAGCTTGATAATCTTAAGGCGGTTGCGCAGGAGATGATGGACAACGAGAATGATCCAACACAGCAAGATGTTATTGCACAGCAGTTTGCTGAGGCATCTCTGACGATACTACGTCAGTTGCGATATCATTGTATGGAAAGTGGACTAGATGGCTGGAGACAGGGCAAACTACGCCGTAAGGTCCTCATCGTCGACGACAGTATAGTGACACGGAAGTTGGTAGCACGAGCCTTTGAGAAGGCAAACTTTATTGTTGATACAGCCGAAGACGGGGTGAAGGGAGTCAATAAAATGAAGGATACGATATATGATATTGCCTTCATGGACATAGATATGCCCGTGATGAATGGTTTTGATGCCACCAAGGCATTTAGAATGTGGGAAGACTCTGTAAGGCCCGGGGCACGACAGCCTATATGTGCATTAACAGCCGCACGTGTCGAAGACTTTGATAGAAATGAGTTGATGAAGTTTAAGGAAGCAGGCCTCGACGTCATGGAAAGCAAGCCATGTAACATTCCACGTCTGTTCAAGGTTGTGGATGATGTATCCCCAATGTTCAGTGACTTGAGTATTAATGCAAGTCAGTTTGAGGAGCCAGGAGCCATGTCTTAAGGGTTCCCTTAGAGAGGTAGGAATGGTAGCCACTATAATGATACATAGGAATGAACTTTATCTAGGTATCAATGCTAAAACTATGTAGTAGTAGCCAGTAGATTTTATGATCATCGGTATACCGAGACTCTATCTCAGCGCCGCCGCCCTACTTCCGCCCATTATCTACATGATATTGCTGTCTTTTTCTTCATTGCTGCTTATCATGAAGGGCAGCAAGGAGCCTCACCCCCAAAATCACCACCTAGACCGTTTGATCGCCAATTCATCTCTCTCTCTACTCTAGTCAGGTGGTGATTGGATGAATGTCTTTGCAGTAAGTTGTGTTTGTGGGGAGGAGAAGCAGCCATCTATATTCGATAAAAGAGTACATATATGTAGGTAATTTTATAATAGTTTGTGTCCTCGAGCCGGGCGTCTCTTGTATTAGATATGACATAATGAGAAACGAGCGATTTTGATATGAGTTTTCTTTGCAATATTTTGTATCTTACCCTTGCCTTCTTTTAATCTCAAATATATCTAGGTATTGATAAAAGCATATTATGGGTAATATATCTGATAAATGTGCCAATTGTGGCGAGGGTGAGGAAAGTGGTGATAGTTTAAAGAAATGCAGTGCATGCTTATCTGTGAAGTATTGCAGTCGAGATTGTCAAATTGCCCATCGGTCTCAGCATAAGAAGGATTGTAAGAAGCGTGCTGCTGAATTACACGGCGAGTTATTATTTAAACAACCACCGAAAGAAGAAGAGGATTGCCCAATTTGTTTACTACGTATTCCTTCATTGCCATCGGGAAGTAGATACATGTCATGTTGTGGAAAAAGTATATGCTGTGGATGTATTCACGCGGTCGAAAAGAGAACAAGTGGAAAAGGTCCTAGTTGCCCCTTTTGTAGAACTCCAGTGCCTATTAGGACTCCAACAACCACATCCGATGAAGAGATAATTGAAAGAACAATGAAGAGAGTGGAGGCTGGGGATGCTCACGCAATGAGCAATATGGGAGACTACTATTATCGGGGAAAAGGACTTCCTCGAGATTATGACAAGGCATTAGAATTTTGGCATCGTGCAGGGGAGCATGGATGGACTCGTGCATATAACAATATTGGCACGCTCTATTCCAGAGGTGAACATGTGATAATGGACAAGAAGAAAGCGAGGCATTACTATGAGCTAGCAGCTATGGGAGGGAATGCCTATGTGAGGCACAATCTGGGCGCCTCGGAGGCAATAGCAGGAAATTTTGACTTAGCTATCAAACACTGGATAATTGCTGTACGGGGAGGATTCGCACCAGATTTGCCAAATATTCAAGGCGGATACTCGAGTGGATTAATAACAAAAGATGTTTATCAGAGTGCTTTACGAGATTACCAAGAGTATTTGATTGAAATAAAGAGTCATCAGAGGGATGAAGCTGCTGCAGCAAACGATAGGTACCGCTATTATTCAAATAGGATGGAAGATTGGGGGAGTTGAAAAGATATATTCATGGCCATCCCCACAAATCTCCTTCCCTAATGTAGCTTAGATGTAGGCAGAATTCCAGTATTGTAAGCTTAATAGTTTGACTTTAGTAAATCACATCTCACTCATTGTACCTTTCATTCGTTTTATAATGTCATGTAATCGATTACGATGTTAAAATACCCCCTTCTACATAACCTCCCTAATTTACTATCATTTACTCAAAAACACCTAATCTGCTAACCATTAACTTTTGATTTCAACCACCTAGCAACATGTGAATGTAGGCGCAGGATACACATTATTACATGGGTAGGTGGATCAACCATCTACTCACGGATAGAATCTACTCTCATAAAAAATGGGCAGTTCAATCGCCAATCTGCTTTGCAATGCATTGTGGTAGTGTAGTGGCACCGTGTGGTAAGGGAACGAAGCAGCAGCCATATCCCTCTATATTCTAAAAGTGTAGTATATCTAGGTATTTAATTTTGTTGTTGTGTCCTGGACGGCGTATCTTTGTATTGTTATATGAATTGAGTTTTCTTTGCAATATGACATTTTAAATTTGCTTTATCTCTACTCTGCCTCGCTGATATAATATTTGTGTAGATAGGATTTAACAACAGTATAGGATGGATAGGTGCATAGACAAATGTGCTAATTGTGGTAATTGTGAGGACGGTTCGGTAAGAATGATAAGGCTTAGTTGATATGTATGACAATATGATATGCATCATTAAAAATTATTATATCCCTACAATTACAACGCCTCGCTCTCTCTTTTATCTATCTCCGTTTTAATAATGATATATGTATCGGCGTATATAGATCATCCTGAAGACATGTACGGGATGTAAGCGGGTGAAATATTGCAATGTCGATTGTCAGAAGAATCACCGATCCGTACACAAGAAACTGCTTTTAATGGTCGTACCAAATTGGAAGAGGTAGATTTACCTGAAGGTCTATTATATATTGGGGCTGCAGCTTTCTTTGAATGTGGAAATCTAAAACATATTAACATCCCCTCCACAGTAAAGTGGATTGGCATGCGAGCCTTTGATGGGGGCAATAAGGGAGAAGGAGGAAAGTTTACACATCTCAGAATCCCTCCTCTCGTTACGGAAATTTATGAAAGGGCTTTTAGTTATTCCCAAAGAATGTTTTCGCTTGAACTTCCTGAAAACACAACACAACTTGGTCCGTTTGCTTTCTCGAATTGCCATGCTCTGCGTAATTTGGCTCTCCCGGCCAGTGCAGAGGTCCATACGTTGTCATTCTTCATCTGTCCTGCTCTGAGAAAGCTTTGTACTAGTCGTTTCGAAGCTCCATACACGGAAGAGGAAGGGGATATTCTTCAAGTAGAAATGAATAATGCATTGAAACATCGATTCGACAAACTTCCCATTCACAAGATGATATATTATCAGTCCTACAACAATGTAACAGCTGGAAGTCTAATGAATGCACTGAGTGATTCAACAGGTAACCAACGAGACCGTCTAGGAATGACACCTCTTCATATCATGGCATGCTCAACAGTACAAAATCTTGAATTATACAAAGTATTAGTTGACAAATACCCCGAGCATCTAATTACTGAAGACGTGTGGGGTGGGTTGCCGATCCTTTACGCAGTATGGGGAAGTATTTCAAAGGATATTCTTCATTTCTTGATTGATAGTTATCAGACCCACCATCCTGATTATGAATTCAATTGGACTGGCATGGTAGACTCATTAGTCTTGGGATCACAAGAGGAAGTCGTTTACAACCTACTAAATATACGGCAAAAGTTCTTCCCAAACCAAATCGTTAATTGGGATGATCTTCTTGACAAAGCAGTGACCCTGCCTTCTGGAGCTAATAATTATCGTCAAACAAGTATTGAATCATTTCGTTTCATATTACAGTGTAGTATCATGGAGCGTGTCGGTGCAATCGGCCTAAGACAGTGGAGGAATGAAATTACGAATGCCATCCAAGTCTTTCATGATCAGAGTGACCCCAGGTCAAAAATTAATCTCACCCAGAGTATGGAGCGTAGTTATTTCATTCCACAAATCAAAGCCAAGCTAAATCAATTTGAGATTGAATATGCCAAAGTAAAGGAATCAGTTGTACTGCTTGAGCTTGCACTATGGAAGAAGAGAATGAGCGAATACGTATTGGAGCAAAGTGAAGGGAGCAATTTGAATCAGAGTATGGGTCGTTTGGGTTTGGATGAGACAACCACTGAGTCAGTACGAGAGGAATGCCGTATCAGTTGTGGATCCGACATTGTTATTGAACATGTGCTACCGTATCTTGTGCCTATTATGAAGTAAAGCCTGTCTAATACAGAAGAGGGAGGAGAGGATTAGGGATTGACTGGGTTTGGCTGGTTCGCCGAGGGTGTATCTCGCTATCTCACGGCAATGCAATACAAAGGAAAGACTTTCTAGGCAACTCCTAAACTTGGGTGAAGTATATAGGTACTAAATTATTCTATCATCCTCTTGTTTCGATCATCTAATGAACACAAATACTATAGGGAAGCATGGCACATGCATATCATCATCAGCAAGCACTAGCAGTATCTCAGCCAGTGATAATAACGATGTCGATATTTGACTCCATGTGAATGTTGTAGTCGGATAGTGTGCGTGTATCCTCCTCCAACTCAGCACCAGCATAAAAGAGACATTGACGATTGGCACGTATACCAAGTTTATATTGTTGTTGCAGGGTATCTTGGACTTTCTCCTTGAGTGCAATGATGGTGTCAGAGGGCGCCACATCACATGTAATAACCATGCCATTGAGGAACCTGATAAAGACAACATTATAGGTTGGATGCGTTGTTTCTAGACTAATATTCCTTTGGGGAGGAAATGCATACTGCAAGATTTTATCCTTTACTGGCCCTGGTACTTCCACACGATATACTTCCCGATTGGTTGGGTTGGCATTTGCTTGATCCATCTTGGTTTTCCACAAAGCTAGTTCAAATAACGCTATGGCTTCCTTCTTTTCGTGACAGGTAATCAAATGGACTATCGGATATAATAGTTCCTTTTGGATTAACTTCCAATAAGCACCATTTCCCAATGCTGATGGTGATAAAAATAGCTCACTGCCTCTCCTTTCTATTATACGACGACCAGTGGCTATCCCCCTAAATCTCATAAGAGTATTTGGTCCATGTTTACAGATAAAATCAATAACTTTGAATATCTCTTTTGCTTCATCTTCGTTTTCATTCCTAATGACGTCTAAACGAGTAGTGATACTGGGGAATTTTATCTGTTCCAAAGCTAAAGAATGATGTATTCTGCCCCCTTCGCCTTGTGTAGTTGTCCAATGCAATGCATTGTCTTCAATCTTCATACCCTCGTTATGTATAGATATCTCCCTCAAACCAGTACAGTCTTTAAACGTACCAACACTGATCTCGGTAAGAGTAGACGGTAATGTAATAACCTCTAATGAGGAGCAGCCACGAAAGGCCTGCTTCCCAATTTGTGTGACACCCTCCTTCAGCTCTACCTCAAGCAAATTTGCACATCCTTCGAATAAACTTGAATCAATAGCATCAATAGTAGAAGGGATTACAATACGACGTACTGATGTACACTTATGAAAGGCCTGCTTCCCAATTTGTGTGACACCCTCATTTAGTACTACTTCTCTTAATTGGGTACAACCAGAAAATGCATTGTCATCAATCTCCACGACAGTAGAGGGAAATACAATCCTTTCCAATGATGTACAATTTGCAAATGCCTCATCCCCGATCTGTGTGACACCCTCATTTAGTACCACTTCACTCAATTGGGTACAGCCAAAGAATGCATCATCATCAATTTTCTCGACAGTAGAGGGAAATGTAATCCTTTCCAATGACGTGCAATATTTAAATGCCCCTTCCCCAATCTTTATAAGACCCTCGTTTAATATAACTTCTCTCAATTGAGAACATTCTTTAAATGTCTCATCACCAACTTCTGTAACAATATGATGAAACTGTACTTGTGTCACATTATTGGGAACATCTACACTACTGTTATAATTAGAAATAATGATTTGTGGAGAATCGTCATTCAGTTTCGTCCTTTTTGACGTATGCTGTGTACTCATCGTTGTTAATTAGGTTCACCTTTAAAGGCACAAGATGTGTACCTTTTTGTAAAACTCTTGCCACTCAATCAATATTAATGATAAAGCCTCGAGAGTACCACTATTCGAAAGAGCGTTAAAAACTGATCTATATGCTGCACTTCTGATACGCCAACGTAATTATTGTGGTATTAATCGTTATCTCAATCCACCATATTATTCAAATCAAGGCATCAGAAGAGAAGAGTGTGGTAGGATACCAAAGGATACCTCATTTCGGCAGCAACATGGCACGGCACGGATAGATGTAAAGAGGGGCAACTTGCTTTGCAATATCGATTGCTCTCATCAATAGTAATTGACTTCATAAATACAGTATTTAGATCAGTATTTAGCGCCCTTTCGAATATTACGGTGTACGTTTCAAGGATTATACAATAAAAAGTACACATCTTGTGCACTTTTTTTCAAGGTGCACCATACACACAATTATTTGACATCTCTTGAGTGGCCTCACGGAGTTGCCTCTTCTTGTGGTATAGAATAATAATATTTACCAATCATCTGACTTGAAGTGACGGCGATATCTGGTATTATTTATATTGATACAATATGAGCACGCTGAACAAAATTTGCAATGACGGTGCATCAAAAAGTGATGGTGTATGTGAGATTAATGATATGTTACAAAGTATGAATACTACTGACAACAATGATAGTGATATATCCAAGTGTGCTAATTGTGGCAAGGAAGATAATGATGTTACAAATACATGCAACAAATGCAAGTCGGTGATGTATTGCAATGCAGCATGTAAAAAGAAGCACAGACACAAACATAAGAAAGAATGTGAAGAACATCTCAGACTTGCTGCTGAACGTGCAGCTAAATTACACGATGAGACACTATTTAAACAGCCACCATTAGAATATGAGGATTGTCCCATCTGCTTCATGCGTATGCCTTTACTTCGTACGGGGAGAAGATACCAGTCATGTTGTGGAAAAGTTATTTGCAGTGGATGTATTTATGCAAATAAAAAAATGCTATCGAATAACAATGAAGACCATGACGTGTGCCCATTTTGTAGAATTCCTTCCCCTGAATCAGATGAGGAGGCAACTGAAAAGGAGAAACAACGAGCAGAGGTTGGGGATGCATTGGCAATACTGATTGTTGGAGGTAGCTATGATCGAGGAATACGTGGTCACCCACAAGATTATGCCAAGGCATTAGAATTATTTTATCGATCAGCAGAACTTGGTAATGCCTTAGCATATTACAACATTGGACTTTATTATGAGATCGGTAAAGGTGTGAAAATAGATGAGAAGAAGGCTAGGTATTACTATGAAGTAGCAGCTATAAGGGGGAATCCACACGCAAGGCACAATTTAGGTGAGTTTGAGGAAGAGGCAGGCAATATCGATAGAGCTATCAAACATCATATGATTGCAATAGCGGGTGGTAGCATTAAGTCTTTAAAGAGTATTCAAGAACTCTTCAAGGAACGATACGCAACAAAAGAAGATTATACAAAAGCTTTACGATCATATCAAGAATATTTGGAAGAGATCAAGAGTTCTCAGAGGGATGAGGCAGCAGTACGCAGTGATAAATACGAGACTTACAAATACATTGAGTAAAGTTTGATTGCAAAGTAAGACTTCGTCTGGACTGTCCAAGAGGGATCTGTAGATAAGCAAATGATCTTCTAACGTATTCTAATTTGGCTTTTTGCTTCTATGCAATAGATTGATCACGAATACCCAGTATTGTCAGCGCATCAACTCCAGCAGCTTGAGCGATAGTAGCAAGTTTGTCAAACTTGCTTTGCCAACCATCAGTGAAGACGGCCTGCTGAGTTACTGTTTCGTTGGCAATCTCCAAATCTTCCCTCACATCCTCTAAAGTAATCCATGCCTCCTCTCGTTCTTCCTGCTTGACTTGAACTAGTTTCTTCTCGTTCTCGTCTTTTGCATTCAGCTCAGCCTTTAAGCGAATAATATCATTCTCTTTCAAAGCAACTTGATCTTTTAAACTAGCAATTTCATTATTCTTCTTTGCCTTGTATAACCTCATCTTTTTCTTCATTCTGGTATCTTTAAGCTCAAGTTCTCTAATGTTGGTAACAATCTTTTCATTCCTCTCCAAAATCTGAACATCTCTTGCTACTATGCCACCCAGTGTTTGTTTCAATTGGGCAATCTCTTCATCTCTTGAAGTTATTTCATTCTTCAGTGATGCAATTTCATGTTTCTGATATATTCGTTGTGGAGTAATCTGCTGCAATTTACCACCCATTGTGATCTTTTTAGAGGGAATGTTTGACAGTTTGTAATCATTATCATCATCGGTTGAAAGATCGATTATATTTCGACGAGAAGCAGCTTTTGAAGATGACACGACTTTCTCCATACTGTATCCTTCCTTCCTTCCATTGACACAGACTCCCTCTCTACTCCTTGCATCGTTGGTACACTCCTGGTACTTCCTCTTCTTGATTGGGGGTAGCTGAGTAGATGATGATTGCTGGTTTGTCGTTGCTTTGTTGTTTTCCATAAGTATTGGACTTGTCATTCGGTTCTTTGTTGCATCTATATCCGGACTGACAAGTAAACGACTCCTAACATCCGGTGCATCTTCTCGTAAAGCCTGTCCAGCCTCTTTAGTTTTGTAATAGACCAAATAATACGATATAAGAGGAGCTCGTGAGTTTGATGATACCAATAGAGAGATAAAGTCATACACATACAGTATATCAATACTTACTCTTCCATGCCTTCTCATCACCAATCTCAACATAATACCCAGGATTATTAGTATCATCTGTCAAGAAACGTCCACCTAAACTACGAACTTGGGCAACTAATCTTGCCGCAATATGAACCTTTGCTAACTTTCGTGTACGTGGATCCAAGTATGCATGCTTATAACTTTTAACAAGCTTACGATATGCAATATTGCCTGGAAGGTTATTGGCTCTACCCCTACCGGAGATGACATCGTTATCATTTAGTACTGATATTGATCCGCCATGTCCTGGATGGATGTTTATTTTTGGTTGCGGTATTGGACCTCCTTTGGCGCGTGGCATTGAGAAGGATTAGATATTATTAATAAATTGTTATTCTGTTTATATTATGTAGTTGGGTTGATATATATCGTCTGCCAATTTATGAGGAGGTAGTGCTTCCAATACATCAAGTGTGATCACATCTTGGCACATCTATACTCCCATTTTTTAGTGAGATTAGAACATGATGGGTCGTTCGACCGACGCTCCTCGTCAAGCCCTACATACTAATGATGATGAATAGCACTACTACTATTGCAATATGTTGATTCTATATCTCATGGCCACATCATTTAGGTATAACTACAACAACAACCTCAACAAACACCCTCGGATTTTTTCATGAGAGAAATCACAAGACCACTACCATCTTAAAAGTAAAGTAATATAGTTGTCACCTGTTAGATATATGTTATAACGTTACGATACTACATATCAGAATCAACTTATCAACATCCCCAGAACTTAAATTTTGTACATTTCACACAAGTATTTGATTTCATCAAACACCACGACGGACAGACAGACGATTATTATATTTTCAATCATTATTGCAAATAACACTATGTAGCCACGCTCATATTATACAGGATTAAGATCAGTATTTAACGTCCTTTCGAATATTGGTAGTCTAAAGTTTGTAGAATTAATATTGAACGAGTAGCAAGGATTAAGGATTTTACAAAAAAGTACACATCTTGTGCCTACTAACTCTCCTAGGGTAATCAGCTCTATAATTTGATATCGTACTGTGGTATAAGGTATAGAATAGCGGTATTTGTCTATCAACTGATTCGTCGTTGACGGCGATATCCTATAATATCTAAAATGAGCACGCCCAATAAAATTTGCAATGACAGTGCATCAAAGTCAAATAATGGTTATGTATGTGATATGAACAATATGTTACAAAATATGAGTACTGAGGATAATAAAAATTGCACTGATATATCAAATATATGTGCCAATTGTGGCAAAGAGGGTAGTAATATTACAAATACTTGTAATAAGTGTCAGTCAGTAAAATATTGCAACGCCGCATGTAAAAAGAAACATCGACATAAACATAAGAAAGATTGTGAGAAACATCTCAGGCTTGCTGCTGAACGTGCTGCTGAATTACACGACGAGGCACTCTTCAAACAACCACCACCAAACGAAGATTGTCATATATGTTTCTTGCAAATGCCTTCACTTACGACGGGGTGGAGATACCATACATGTTGTGGAAAAACAATATGTAGTGGATGTTGTTATGCAAATGCAAGAATGGATCTAAAGAAGCAGTTGTGTGCCTTTTGCAGAACTCGGGCACATTCACCAGATAAAGAAAAGTTAGAAAGGACGAAGAAACGAGTGGAGATTTGTGACGCTATTGCAATTCAGACTATGGGAAATTACTATTATGAAGGGGTGCTTGGTTTACCGCAAGATTATACAAAGGCATTAGAATTATGGCATCAAGCAGGAGAACTCGGTAGTACTGAAGCGTATCACAATATTGCTTGTGCTTATTACAATGGCGTTGGTGTGGAGATGGATAAACAGAAGGCTGAGCATTACTGTGAGTTGGCAGCTATGGAGGGTCATGCAGGGGCAAGGCACAAGTTAGGATTGATAGAGGAGAGAAAAGGCAATGTGGATAGGGCATTGAAGCATTGGATGATTGCAACAGAGAAAGGGTATGAGAATTCGTTGAAAAAGATAAAATGTATATATTCGAATGGGCATGCGACGAAAGATGATTGTTACTCAGTGGCTTTACAAGTGTATGAAGAGTATTTGAATAAGGTTAAGAGTAATCAGAGGGATGAAGCGGCTGCATTTGACGAAATGTACAAGTATTATTGAAAAAGGAGGAACCTGATGACTGAAGTAGGTCCGCGTTTATGCATACAAGGGTGGTTTCTAGCTGTTTCTAGTCAGCCTAAACTTAGACTATTACCCATTGTTTATGAACTTCATTCGCCTTTGGGGAGAGAAGGACACAGTGACATCTCTCGTCTAATAAAGAATAAGTAAAGCATCTTTTGTATGAACTTCTTATCTACAATTATAACTATACAACTCAACGACTACCCTAGAGCCATGCCTCATACTCAGGCGGCATCATAGACAACTTTTCAGCACTTGTGACCGTTTCTACTAGTGTCCTAACTTTCATATCAATTGGTGTTGGATTGGGCATACTTGCCTCAGAAGCAGCGTCATTAACTTTCCTAGGAGAACATTCATCAAAACGACCTTGAACAATCCGTACATTACTCCAAATCCGCTCATTGAGACGTTGTTCCATCTCTTGCATCTTTTTATCCGACTGGGGTGATGTTTTTGATAAATACCATGCAATCAAATCATCTCTGAATAGCAAATGAAGAATTGGTTGGATTTGCTTGTTTGATTTCATTGCTAATGATGTAGTTGCAAATGAAGGAATGAATACTCCTTCCAGAAGGAATGGGCCAATGAACTCGGTAATGTTCCTCGTTAGACGAAATGGCATCATACCATCACCTTGCTCAAGTACACCATTTGGCAAAGCAAACTTGGATCTAAAGTCATGTGATAGAACTTGTCCAGTGGTATCACAGAATATGAATTTGTTTGGTGTTCTCTCAACTATTGACAGGGCATATTGAAGGAGTGAGTTTACAGCCAATTGAGAAGTAAAGGTTTGGCGGAATTGTAAGAGATGTTGAATAGAAGGAATCTTCTCCCTCATATATGTAGACATGATATTCGGCAGAGCAAGTTTCTGGCAAATATCATGATAAACTTTCAGCTTGGCATCTTGGCTATTATCTCCTTCCTCTTGGTCAGCGGCGGCAGATGATGCAGTAATTTCATCAATCTTTTCTTGATAATAAGACAACAGCTCAGCTGCCTTGTTGGTGCCTTGTACATGACAAGAAATTGAATCCAAAGATTTATGTGACGGCTCAATAGCAGCCATCCTCATCCGCTGTGCAATAGGGATTACAACACTTGTACAAGTTGTCAGGTGTTTCCTAGAAGCCAGTGTATCTCTACGAAGTGTCTTTCCCATTACATAATTCAGTTGAGCAGCTCGCTCATCTGTCCGATTGCTATATGGCATACATATTTGAAGCAAGAATCGATACTTTTTCCCATCACTTCCAATCATTGTCACTTGATGGGCATGATGCTTGGTCGAGCTATCTTTAACACGCAGCACTCGTTGGTCAAATCGAACGAGCTTGGCATGAAGCTCAGGGTAAGGTCTTGAATCTAATGCATTCGATGATGGTGCATACTGGCCAGGAATTTCAATAGCAGCGGCCCCACCTCCACAATATCCACCAAGACCTTCTGAATTAGCTGCCACGACGACTGCTTGAGAGCCTGATTTGGCAGCAGCCAGTACTGATGTTCTACTTGGTCTGTATAAGGTATTGTCAAGTGATGATTGAGCATCATACTGAGAATTTGATAATGTCAAAAACTTAGATTCACATGCCCCAGGCCATAGATCAGGGGCCTGTGCTGTGAACGAAGACAGTGTAGCCGAGACCTCACGAATATCATATGATTTTGGAAGACGATTTATTCCGTTCTCTAGTATACGCTTCCACTTTTCTAACTTGACAATGATATCATCTATATCCGGCTCTTCTTCCCCTTCTTCTAGAAAGTCACTTTTGTACAAAGCAGAGTACTTGGATCGGAACAGAGCCAACTTCCTTGTAACAGAAACTTGCTCTTTCTTCTTCTCCTCTTTGTTAATACCAAAGAATTTCGAGCCAATGTAACTTAAGTTACGAACTGTATGATCAGAAAACTGACCTGATGATGATGCCTTCTTCAGTATAGCAGCTAACGATTGAAGAAGTTCGACCTCATAAGAAGGTCTAAAACGAATTATCAAATCATCTAGAACTGCCTCGAGATTACTCCATAGAACTGGGTTAACTTTTCGTAGAATAGACATGAACTCTTCTGAATATCTTGAGGAGGCATTCGTCTCTCCTTTGTCCAACTTCTTGCTATCACTACTAGCTTTTCTCTCAAGGTAGAATGATCTTAAATTAAAGTACAACGCTTGGGGATGGTTTTTCAATATACCGACAAAGATAGCCTTCATGGCTTGAGCTTCTACACGACATAGATTGGATAGTAACTGAGGTATCCAAGGCAGCCACACCCAAGCTGGCAATACTGCACTACGAGTTTCGAATGTCCTGCAAAGATTACCAAAAGTAGGACCATCTTTGGACAACATGGATAAACAGTGGGGAAGGTAGTCACGTGATTGTTCATTGGGATCACAGCGGACAGCTTCTAGGAAGCAGCTCATGGCCTGAATCAGGTATGAGTTCTTCTTGTTTGTCGAATCAACACTATCAGTATCACTCTCTGACTGTGAGTTGGTGTCGTCAGGAGATAATGATGCACACAGTGTACCCCAATCTATCCATGCTCTTGCATAGTTGGGACTAATTTGCACCGATGATCCGTATTCAAGGTTAGCCATTGCCTTTTCACCCAGTGAATTGTGAAGGTATGCCTTTAGCCTGAATGCTTCAGCTTTCTGACGTGAATCGTAGTATGAGATATCTGCTTGGCTAACCAAGCTCAAGCCTTGCTGTAAAGAGTCAGAGTTAAGGACTTGCTCACGAAGTTTCAACTTGGACAGTTAAAAGAGGTAAGGGTTAGACGTGTAAATCAACTTATGCACACATCTTATGCACACGTTATACTTACCAATGAAGAATCCAAGTCAAGAGAATTCGGAAGACTGTCGATACTGAATGATGCAACCTCTTTCAATCCTTGTTTCCGGGCTGCTCGGCTGATTGAGATACCAGCAAAAGGACTGATAAAGAGCAAAATGAATGTGAGAGGAAAAGAGAAACTAAAAAGGATATTGAAAGATAGTATCTTTACTCAATTGGTGCAAGAACACTTACCGATCATGAAGCGATGCTAATGTAGCAGGAGATGTCCATGAGAACTTGGTAGCAAAGGCATCATACACATTGAAACGCCAGTGGAACAAGTCATTCCATACAGATAACGGTTCATAATTGTTGGGTAGACGATGTCTCCATGTCTTGAGGATCGATTTGATATCAGGTACTGTTTGTCTCGTCAAATGAGCTTCTGCCTCTATCAAAAGCTGACTTGATTCACGGACTTCATACAAACGGGTAAAGTGTTGAAGCTGCCTTTCCTTGTTCCGTTTTGCACCAGCAGAAGGGAGAAGGCTCCACGCTTTCAAGCACAACTGAGAGGCCTGAGCATATTTGGACTCCATCTCACCAAATCTTTCCTCGTGCAAGGCTAGGTACATATCGGCAGTCTTGGCCTGCACATTCTCATCTTCGAGCAAGGCATTAACGGAAGGTAATGTGAAGAGTTGTTTGGTCTTGTCCCACTCGTTTATATTTAAAGCACATTCAAGCATTAGAGATGTATCCTGTGTAGATGTTGCAAAAGTATCGATTGCAGACCACTGTATCAAGAAGACCAGAGACAGGAGATTGAGAATAAGCCTAAGAACTAAAAAACAAAAGAACACAAGATATGCACAACTCTTACCTGACTCATTTCTCTTTGAGTTTCAACCCACCGTTCTTCCCATAGTGCCATCTCACATTCCGTTGGCATTAAATCATCATCGTTTTCTCCTACTTGATCTATTAAAGATAGAAAAGCATTGGATGATTCATCGACATAGTCATACATGGCCAAAGATAAAGCAAACTTAGTACCAGGCAGGACAGACATGGCAGATGATGACTCAATTGCCAAGCAGACATCTCGTTCACCCAATTGCTTGTAAATATTGTGTATAGCACGAAGTAAAGATGAGTCTATTTCATAGCCATTTGCTTTTAATGAAACATACTGTCCTTCAAGAAGATATAAAACTTCGCTTGACACATTGTAATCCACTGCTAGGGATTGCAATAGAAAGGGATCAATCGTTGGCGTAGGATGTAAGCTGACTAGCAATCGAAGTATTGATTGAACGGCATTCTTCTGACCAAACTTTTGAGAGTGATATGGTTTGGCCAACAGACGTTCCAAAAGTGAAATGATAGAGGCTCTGCTAGAGTTGGTGAGTGACTGCCACGCCGCCTGAAAGCTGACGTTTAGCATTGATTCACTTGTACTAACATCCCCCTGAACAAGCGACCGAATGGCTGCTAGGCAACTACTCTCGGAGCTATTCTTCTCTAATGCAAGAGCTTTTGTAAATGATGTGTAATCATTTGTACTAGTATCTACTTCTGTTGCATGTTCCTGCTTCTTATCATGATGAAGTTTCAGTTGGCCGGGACTACTAATCTTTTCACTTTTGCATGATGCAAGAAGAATGTCAGAGATGACAGTAGTCCACATGTACTGACCAAGACTCTCGAAGTCCAGTTCAAGGAGCTTCTTTAGGATATTTTCAATGCATTTGTTGTCCTTTGACATGAACATATCCAATGATACTTCTCTTATATGAGGATTAGCTGATAACAAGCAAGAGACCAAGACTTTTTGCATTGACTCAACCTTGCCTTGTGTAACATGACTGTCGGATGAACCATATCCGTAGGCCTTCAAAGCAATACAGCTAATAAGATCCTTAACAACTGTATGTGTCTTTGCCTCCTCCTTGTTAGAGTCAAACAAGGCCAACTGCAAAACCAATCCTTCACGCTCACTTTTGGTCAATGGCATTTGGGTCTGATCATCTGACAAGAGCCAATTGCCTACGATGGATACTGCAGACAAGAGTAGCGGTAATGAATTGCTTCTGTCTAAAATACTACTGAGCGTAGTCAATATCATATTCCTTGTATTTGAAAAGGTCAAAAGAGCATCACTCGAGCTGAGAATCGTCATGATGGATATGACTGTGTTGAGTGATGGACTTAGAGCTTCGTTTTGAACAATGAGTTGATTCTTGTGCATATCATCCCCGTGTTTAGATGACGACTTTACAACACCAATGTTACATGCCTCTTCGAGTATTCCTTGGGTAGGTGTTGCGGCAAGGAGGCTCGGGTATTCACTACTATCAGTAGCAAGTACCTCGTTAATGTGCTGTTCTACCAATTGACTGGCAACTGATGCCAATGTACCCGTGAAAGGCTCAATGAAGTCTTGATTCGTCTTCCAGATCTTTTCTATGACTGAAATGGCAAAGCAAGAAGATCTATTTGTAGTCGATAATCTTATTGCATTCTCAAGTATTGCAATTACGGTAGCAGTCATTTCATCACTTGTCTCTTCACTCACGAGAATATGAGAAAACAACTCCTCTAGAACCTTGGCAAGCTTTGAGTGTTCAGAGGTTGATGACATGACATTGGACATACATTGATTGAGTATTGATGAGCAGACTTTTAACCCAAGGAAGTCATTCTTGGGATCACAACGGAGAAGGATGAGAATGATCTCAGCACACAAAAGAAGAGCATTGCCCTCGATTTGAAATTCATGCTTTGAACTAGAGTGAGAATCTTTCCAGCTTGATTTGTCTGACTTCTTGCTATTACTACCTTCTTCTGTGTCGTCTTGATGCCTTTCTTTGATATATACAAGCACATTTTCAAAGGGAGCAGAATTGATAGCACTACCACTACACTTGCTTGATGAAACTACAGCTTCTACAACTGACAAGATCTGAGCTCGTATACTTTGACATGATTGATCAGACCTCCTACGAGTGATCATCATGAAAGCTTGTTCAATGAGTATATTCATAACATCATAGCCCTCGTGTGATTCTCTTTCATCAACATTCCATTTGATAAAGAGGCTTGACAGAGCTACTACAAGGTTGATTCGTTCAACACTTGCATGCTGACCAAGCAACTTGATGAAGTGTAGCATGTTTGGTGTGATTTCATTCTTGTGGCCAACAAATACATCTGAATGTCTATCTATAGATTTCCAAAGAGTAATCTGTTGAGGAAAAGGTCTTTCTTCTTCCTTCATAATTGTCAAGACGTATTGCATGGACGTCTCAAACTCCTCGTCGTTCAACCTTACTTTGAGTACTGGCAAAAGCACATCCAATGACATTTGGACAAGAGAATCATGTTGTCCTCCTCCTCCAGAACGGTATAGCCCTTTCAACACTTGCTGTGACACTTTTGCGGGCGTTTCAAAAGTTGAAATGAATCTACTCACAGCCAAGTAGGCATGATATTTCGCGGAAGGATCGTTAACTTTCAGTACATCCCATATCCACTTCAACAACTCTCTCCGGTACCCAGAAATGTCATCCGGTAGCATCTTCTTCAAAAGTAACTCAGTGATCTGCAATAGTTCACAAGTCATCTTTGTCTCCAGTCTTCTACTGCTAGTCACACTAAGAATTGATTCAATTAGCGTCTTCATAGACGGATCACTAAAGATTTCATCCCTACTGTCTGTCAACATTGGAATGATGAGCATTTGGGCAGCAACAAGCTTTGTTTCTAAGTTGCCTTGGCCGCCAGACAGCAGTTTCGAGAACCTCTGTAGCACTAGCCGTTTCTGTTCAACAGATAATTCACAAGACACTCTTTTGATCAAGTGTTCTTTGATGAATGAGAAGTCTTCTGTCGATACCGGATGTATGAATATACGGATCAAATCGAAGAGTACATCCACTTCATTTGGATGTGCTCTTGAATAGTTCACAAGAAACTGCCCAAGGTCGCGTGACTCCTCGTGATATCGAGGTGGTACCGACTCGTCATGTATAAGCCTGAGATGCCGACCACGAGATCGCCATAGCCAGCGCAACATACGATTGATTGAACTATCTTGAAGATAGTCAGAATCTAAAGATGACAAGATCTTTACTATCTTGAAACCTTGCTTCTGTAGTTCAAGATGTGACACTCCCATTGAGTTCTCGCCCAACTCGTTTCTTCTCTGGTTTGCTTTTGTTACCTCTTGTGTATAAGCACCCCAAGCTTCAGTGACTTCAGTCTTTGCTTTTTCTAAAGCCTCACGAGTCTTCTTTGCCTTGGCATGATATGAGGATACCTCAGGTGCACCCACTTTGGCTTGAAGAGCTTTCTTCGCTCGAGCTTCGTCTTGTGATTTCAGCATGACAGTCTTCTTCTTCAATTGAATGGTCTCTCGGGCAATCTCTAGCTGTCTCTGGCCTGAAGGAGAGCTCCATTCATCTATACCATACACTGCAGGAGTGGTAATCTTGCCCTCTGATGACGATTCACCTCTTAGGATGGCAAGTGGTGTTTCAAAACAGATATTCTGCAGTGTGGCACTGTTGGTACTAATGTACTTCCTTAGTTCATCCGTGTCATCTCGTCTTAACAAATCTTGGAAAAAGGTATTGTAATATGGATTACACAGTCGGTGCTCTTCCAAGAAGAATCCCACGGCCTCTGTACAATTAATAGAGATTATAGATCAACAGGGTTAGCAGAAGAAGTGACACATCTAAACACAACATCGTAGTGATAAACAAATGAAATGACTCACTAGAATAGTGCTTGTTCAAAAAGGAGGCGAGAGGCTTTCTAAATGGGGATGAAGACGACTCTGGGTTGTATTTGAACATGACTGACTCCAACTGCAGTGTTACCCTAACAAGATCCTCGACATATTGAGAAGCTCCCGGGAGCAATAAGAACAGTTCCATAACAGAAGCCGCAACTAGTGGTTCCTCTCCGGACTCAAACACTTGGAGCTGCATAATCTTATCTATATGTGAATGAAACGATGTAAGAAAGAGGATGAGTTGTTGAGGAATCTTCTCAAAAACAGAGCTTGGTGATGCACAAGGAATACTAACCTGGCTCAGAGAACTTCTTCAGGTGATCCATACACTTATCTCCAAAGGAACGGTTGAACCACGAAGACAATAGACCTAACAAACGAGACAAGCCTCTCATGAGAGGAATAGATAGCTGTGACACTGATTTGAACGAGATAAGTACAGGTTTGATACTCTCTTGGATCAACTCCTTTGACAGTCTAAAATCACTCTGCTTTGTTGACACAGACCCTTCTTCTGTTTCCTTGCTTGATGGATCGGCTTCACAAGATGATGATAGTGCACTTCGTAATGCAGATTCACCAGCAATGCAAACTTCAATAGGGTCCGCGATGAGACTTCGAAACATTAATGCCAAAGCCTGAGGAGAGGAGGAAGAAGACAAATGTGACGGGTAAGATCGAGTCAACTTATGCACATATACAAAGAATGATCAAACGATAGACTTACATGTGGTCGTAAGTTACCAATGTTTGAGTCAGGCAATGCGTCAAAAAACTCATCAGGAAAGCCCCGAATAATACCTTCAAATACCTGCAAAGTAGACACTCGAAGCTGTACACCCTGTGTTAATTCAGCTGGAACTTCAATACGTCCACCAAAGGACTCATCTTCTAGAACCATACTCTTTCTTAGGAAAAGAGATGATGGTTGGACAGTAAATATATGATGACTCATTTGGGTGCCATCCTCTTTCACTGCAAGCCCATTCTTATCAATGAGAACACAACTACCAAATTTAGGATCCGAGACGTGCTGATCAGCTATGGAAATCATCTTGAGTAACTCCGCAGTGAAACCAAGAAGACTCTATAGTTGAAGAAGAGAGGTTCAATTTGAGAGTGAGAACAGCTGAGGATACTCGACATCGGGATACCCAACCTAGGATACCCCTACAAAAAAAGAGCATATCATATGCACAAAATCAAACAGTCTCCTCTACCGATCAAGTAGACAAACTTGAGAAATCAACAACTTGCGCTCACCTTGTCCGTAATGGGAATGAGTTTGGGTGCTCTGTTTAGTATGAATGCACATGCTTCAATAACTGCACATTGATTTGGAAGAGGTAATATCCGCAAAAGTTTGGGGAAGAGTAGTTTCTTCAGAGAACTAACATGGTCAGTAAGCAATGCTTCAAGTGAGGTACCATCTCGATTTAACATTCGTAATGTATGCCTGACTACAAACCTAAATAGAATGAAGAGGGGTGAATGTGAGTGATACAAACTTCATTCGGATGCTAAATTACTTCTTTTGTGTGTAACACTTACCGAACCAAGGGCTTCTTAGATGTAATCTCCGATAGTATGAGAGTAAGAGATGCAACCTTAACCTTCACTGGATCACGATCAGTTATTTCGGTTTCATTCAATTCAGTAGTAGATGATGATGACTTATCAACCAACATTGGACACAGTACATCCCGAACAAGTGTATTAGACTCCTTCCACTTGGATGGGCCATCAAAGAAGAACCAAGAAACTTGTAAAAAGAAACGAACAGATTGCTCTGATGCAATTGCAATACCATCAGGAGTATCTTTCACAACAAACATAGCACACTGCAAGATCTCAACTTCATATTGTTGTGCCCATTCATATCCCATCTTGGTGATAAGAGCAAATAGCCCCTTCATTAGTCCTTGGCGGAGATTCCAAGAGGAGTGGAGTAATGCTTGGGCTAAGGAGTGGAGAAGGTTCTCAAACATAATGTCACCCCATGCTGTTTTAGCAACATTGTCATCATCCTTATCTTTTGTGGACTCGTCATTATCCTTCATTTCTACATCATCATCTTCCTCAACAACACGGTCCTTAATACTATGAAATAGCTCGATAACATGATTCATAACCTCCATTGCAACAACATGTGAATGCTTGACAACTTTATTTGTAAAGGCATCCGTCAATGCCTCATTGAAAAGGAATGGGTCAAGTTGACCTATACCTTCGTCGGACTTTTCGGCGAATCGGTAACAGCCGAATGGTCTTAGTGGTTGTAGCTTTTCAATATGATTTTGTGCATTATACTTCTCCAAAGTGATACCACTACTACTTTCTTCTTCCTTGTAGTATGCATCAATAGGGCAATTATCACGATCAATCCTTACTATATCCGCACGATGACTTAGTAGATAATAAAATACATGTGATCCAAGCCCTTTGAGTAGAACTAATGCCTCCTCCTTGAGATCTTTTTGTACAGATGCCGCAAACAAACCATCACATATCAACTTGAAATCGGTATTATAGTTCTGTACTTCTTCTTGCTGTTCTCCCTTTCCGTCACTTGGTGGTAGTAAAAGAGTTGTTTCGCCAACCTCATCAACAACACCATTCTTTGTGCATATTGAAACTATCCCATCTGTCTTCTCATTAATGTCAATGATGGAAGCCAACGCCGTCTTCAAGATGACAAAAGCACTTCTCGATTGGCTACTCTTTGTTTCCTCCATTAATTCGATTGAATACTTATTCATGTCGAGTGATGGGTCAATGGTTAGAAGATCTGTAAACTTTTCTTGGTAATACGAATCCGATGGTGCAGCAGCTGGTGATGATCCTTCTTCGTCGGCATTCACAAGACATGGTGCCATAGCAACACGTCGGAGTATATCCACAGCACCATCAAGTGGCAACGGTAGTCTGAAACTTGGGTCGTCACTTTTTTCACTACTAGGCCATTCACAAGTTAAACTCAAGTTATCCTTCCCTTCTATCCTCCTACTCTCATCATCATTATTCGAATGGCCAAGAGCAACAGTCTCTCGTAAGTATAATCGATTGATACCTCCCATCTTCCCTAATAGTCGTTGTGTCACCAAGCCGTATGAACTAGATGCTGGTTGTAAGAGATTGGTCAATGCTGCCATTAATCTGTGCATTGTGCTCGGACTACCACCCGCAGTAGACGACGTCGTATCCATACTAGACAGAAGACCAAGTATATAGTCTGCATGCAAATTGTCCAAGTAAAACTCAAGAGTACGTAGTCCAAGGTTGATCAAATGTCCATTCTTGGATTCCAGTGCCTTTATTATCATTAGAAATAGAAGCGGCAAATGAGGAAGCAGTAGTGCTAACCTGCATGGAATTTGTATACACAGCTCAATAAGTGTATGATGAAGTGATGCCGAAGCGACAGAGTAGGATGGAGACGACGGAGATGGTGTATATGTCAAGGTGTCCAACCGATACAGTGTGTTTAGGATGTTTGGTACTAGAGGTAGGATTTCCTTGTAGGATGCCTCGAACTTGGCACCCGCAAGAGTACGGAAAAGATGCCTGACAATATTGAGGCACGGTCCAGGCCATACTAGCTCATCAAACCCTGATTCACCATCAGTTGGTGGCACTTCTGCCATTGCTTTTTGGAAACAACCCTTGATCAACTTTTGTAAATGAGGTAGTAGGATAGCTTCATTCCGCGGATATTTGACCACGGATGCAAAGACGAAGTTGAAAAGCATGGATAGATTGTTGGAGTGCTTGGTAAGGGTGGTTGGTTTGCTACTTGACGACGATTCCATCTCCATGGCATCTTCCTCCTTCTTCTCCTTGGTTTCATATTGAACCCACTCATCAACACCTCTTTCCATCAAGTAACCCATAACTAACGTTGCAAACTCGATACTCACAGCCTTGCCAGTCATTAACAGTAAATGACTGAACACATGAAGAATGTTTGAATCATCATGTTCACCCATCGTTTGTACTATGTAATGTATGTTGGTATTCGACATGAGCTTTCGAAAACTGTGAGTTTCGAGGGAGGTAAACGAAACAGCATACAACTCCAGAATGTCCTTATGCCGTCTATGGATGAAGTTCTTCTTATGGTTGTTGGTAGAAGCACTTGTAATTGACGACACAGACGAGGATGATGAGAAGATATCATCTAAACCTTCGACCCCATCATCCATTTGATTAAAGAACCGTTCTAACTCGGTAACATTCACTGTGAACAATCTGCAACAACCTAATCCAACCTTCAGAAACTTATCCAATGTTTTACGTTCATCAATCATAAGTTTGGCAGATCTACCACCACTATATGCTAACTCACCCAAATCATCTGCCGAGGGTGATATTGGATATATAAACTGTTCTTCTCCAGCCTCCATCGACCGTTGGAGTTCATTCTGACGGTTGTTCGAATATGTAGAAAGACAATAAAACATGGCTTTAATACCAGACATTATTGGTTTGACGAGGTGCTGTAGATTTAGCAATATTGCAAGTAGAGAGGATGATCCTTCTTCTGCAGTATTTTCATCAGCATTGTCATTTCCTTGGACTTGTTGTTGTTGCTGCTGACGGTACCTATCCACCCTCTCTTTCATTTCCTTCTCAACGGCATCCAATATAATGGGTGTATAACTACCAACTACCTCCAACTTACGCACACAAGTTTGTAATATCCGATTTAATATATCCCGTCCAATTTGTGGGTTTGGATCACGATTGTACATGATGATTTGGGGTAATGATAATAGCCACTTGACAGCTAATACTTGGATATTACTAAATGGTGATGTAAAGTTGGGTAGCAGTTGAATATTTCCATCCTCTTCTTCATGAATGGTAATTAGTGGCAAATCACAATGGAGGACACGTGAAAAGATACGAATAGCACGGCTCATTTGTGCGAGCGTCATCTTGGTACTGATCCTTGAACAATACTCTGCTAATATAGAATATCCCAATGGCTGTAATGATGTGAAACTGTCATTAAATGTCTTGGAGAACGGAGAGGTAGCCCCCCAGCTACTTGTGGAATGATATTCATCTCCCACCATCTCATGATCATCCTCCCAATTTTTGCTGCCGCTGCCAATAAGACTTGATAATCTTGATGTACCAAGCAATGTACGTTCCTCCAACATTGTATCAGCATGTTTATAGAATCCACGTCGAAAGTTCATACCGGTGGGCGTACTACTCGACGACGTATCACCGCCAGCCGTAGATGATAATAACAAATATCGTGTATTGATTAACACCTCCCTTCGTAATTGAATAGTTATACTTGATAATTGTTGCTGTTGCTTCGTCATAGTGCTACTACTGCTTGAAATATCAACAAAGGATGAACTAGACGTAGAACGTAATATTTGTATAACAAATGTACCCAATGATTCTTCATATGATTTAAATGCAGCATCAATGATAATCACATGATCAATTGGGTTTTGGGTGGTCGATGACATTAATCCAGATGTAGAAGAGGCAGCAGATGAAGAGGTTCGTATCAAATGTACCATGAATGACAATGCCTTAACCTGTGCAGCAATAAACGATACAAGCGTCGTTTGATAATGTTGTAACTTTCGTTGTACCAACGTTGCTGCTTCCTCTTCTTCGTCCTCATTCTTATCAGGAGTTGACATTATATCCCCAAGTGGTGCCAATGTGGGTGACGAAGTAGTAGTAGTAGTCTTGACGGATGTTGTACTACTTCCCTGCGGTACCGAATGAACCAACTTGGGTGGTAACTTGGGAGTTGATAAACTTGGTGTAGTCACCTTTGGTGCAGATCCACCCTTCTTACTAGGGGTACTATTACCACCACCAGACGATGATGAAGCTGGACTTGACGGGGGTACCAACTTGAGTAAATCCATCATAACTGAGGTTAATGATGAGATGTTATTCTTGAGTAATTGCTTGGGGTGTAATTGTATAATATGTAGGATAGTTGTTGGTAGTTCGGACAAAACTTTGTAAGATTGATTTGATCTGAGGGATACTGGTGTTGCTGGTGGTGTGGATGAGGGTGCGCTGTCTCCCGAGGTACCAGCCTCTGGATCTGTCTTGACAGGTGAAGTCTTGACCGGTGAGGCACCACTGTCACCACCAGCACCTCCCGATGTCGTCTTCTTAGTGGACTTCTTCTTACCCTTAGCATCACCCAACAAATCAAACCTTTTACTTAAATTCGTCTTTGACTTGGCACCACTCCCACCCAAGGATTTATACAAATCAATAGTGAAGTTAATTAACATTTGATATTCACATGTTTGCATCTTTGACAGTGTGTCCTCCCTTCCAATACCCCCACTACTGCTACCAATGCTGCCAGATTGAGCACCTCGTAGTCCACCACCATCACTCAAACTTTGCAACAAACGTAACAAAATACCATTCGCCAATATAGAATTAATTTCATAATCTTCAATAATAACATGAATGAGTATTGTACGTATTGTGTTTATATGTTGTTCTTTTTTGGTGGCACTTATCCCTCCACTGCTGCCTTTGGTGCTGCCTGTGCCTTTACCACTGCTTGAGTCTTTACTGCTTGACATGCCACTACTCGGGGCACCATTGCTCGAGGTACCGCCCAACAACGAGCCCCCTAACACTCCATTAGAAGAAGAAACAACATTCGAAGGAAGAACCAAACTCAACATCTGATCCAACAAAATCAATAACATATAACGACATTCATTATTAATTGATTTAACATTTGAATTTGGTGATATATAGCATGTTGGTGTTTTAATCTTTGGTGTTGTTGTGGTTGTTGTTGCTGTTGAGGCAGATGTTGTGGTGGAAGATGTTGCTGTTGTGGATGATGATGGATTGGAGGTTGATGTTGAGGATGTTGGATTGGTTGATTGATTGGTTTGTGAAGATGTTGGATTGGCGGATGAGGAAGTTGACGAAGGGGCAGCAGCCTTTCCAGAAGACACAACATGTGAAGTTGCAGATGAAGAAGATGGAGGGTGGAGTGTCATTTCACCATCCAAAACACCACTCTTAACACCACCCGTAACATTCACATCACCATCCTTGGATATCTTATCCTTCTTTCTCTTCTTACTCTCCTTCTTCTTCTTACCTCCCTTACTTGTACCACCCTCCATATTCCCAACACTTCCGTTGCCACTACTATCCATTGCAGAAATGACAGTATTCAACATGGAACTCGCCTTACCATTTGGACTAACTATTATTCTTAATATAGTGGGTAGTAGTGCTGATAGGAGATATGAATATGATGTTGCTTTACTACCCTCCTTCTCTTGTTTCTCCTTATCTTCTCTCTGTTCATTTGATTTACCATCCAACTTATTGTGAGAGATTTTATCAGGGTTTAGTATAACATCATTCGATAATAAATTAGTAACTAATTCCAAAGTTGTTTGACGTGTTGATATAGATGTTGATGATGATAATAATTGACTTTTAATTTGTGTATAGTATGCTTTTGGATCTAACTTTTGTTGTTGTGATTGAGGTTGTTGAGTATTAGATGGTGCATCATTAGAAATTGTCATTTTGTTTGATGTAGGATTGTTTGTTGAGGCCTTTGCAGCTATCTCTGAAGGAGTATCAATTTGCATAGCAGTAGATGCAGTAGTAGTAGAAGATGTTGCCGTGGCGGTAATGACATCAGCCAATGATGCTGAGATACTACTTGTTGATTGAGATTGATTAGTAACATCAACCTTTTTTGCAATGCCGAGATTTGAGGATGTGTTATTGTCGTCTGTTGGCTGTTTGGTATCGTCTCCGTCAACCATGATGATTGACTAACTCTTTATAGGCCTACTGCAATGGTACTATGTATATAAACAGATAATTATGGATGAATACTCTGACCTACTTTGAACTTTGATCAAATACGATATTGTCTTTTTGCTTTGAAAGCTGTATTAATAATCTTAACTTTCGTATAGAGCGCACACAATACGCATAGAGCGGATAGGGTTGGTAGGGATTATTGAAACAATAGAGGCAGCCTCAGATATCTAGAGTAGACGTATTCAGTTACAGATATCTATTTGCTATAGCATATATACAGATATGTACCCACACTCTATTAGATAGAAGTGTCTCATCGGCAATACAGTGAAACAATGTGGCAAAGATAGATGCAAAATAACATTCCGCCGATTTAAATTTAAATACTCGGGTGGCTTCTATTCAATAATACTTGTATTTGTCCCCAACTGCGGCAGCTTTATCCCTCTGGTCACTTTTAATCTCAGCCAAGTATGCTTGATAAGCTCGTAATGCTGTTGTGTAATCTTGTTTTGATGCATGTCCATCGGTATGCATTCTTTTAATGTTCTCCAGAGAATCATAACCATCCTTCACAGCAATCATGTAGTGTTTCAATGCTCTATCCATATTGCCTAGATGCCACTCGTTATTGCCTAGATTGTGTCTTGCCATTACGTTTCCTCTCATGGCTGCTAGCTCAAAGTAGTGCGTTGCCTTTTTCTTATCGATTTCCACTCCTTTACCAGTATAATAAAAACATCCAATATTGGAATATGATTCAGCATTACCAAGTTCTCCTGCTTTATGCCAACATTCTAACGCCTTTTTATAATCCTGTTGTAACCCATATCGTCCTTGGTGATAAAGGTCTCCCATATTACACATCGCCTTGGTATTTCCAGCCTCCACAAGTTTCTTCATTCTTTTCATAGTCTCCTCGCCTGACTTTGAGTAGAGAGATCTGCAAAAGGGGCAAGTGTCAGCAACTACATTGCCTTCATGATCATAGACGGGGGCATAAACACACCCGCTGCATACAGTCTTTCCACAACATGACATATATATACTACCCGATGGCAATGATGGAATTCGTAGGAAGCATATTGGACAATCTTCCTTAGCTGGTGGCTGTTTGAATAATGTTTCATCATGCAACTCGGCAGCACGTTCAGCAGCAAGTCTTAGATGTTCTTCACATTGTTTCTTGTGTTTGTGTCGATGCTTCTTTTTGCATGCGGCGTTGCAATACATCACCGAGTTGCACTTGTTGCATGTATTATTAACGTCACTACCTTCCTTGCCACAATTAGCACATGTATTTGTCTCTTCTTCATCGGCGGTTGTCATATTTTGTAACATATCATTCACTTCATCACCATCATTTAATTTTGATGTGTCATTTTTATTTGGCGAGCTCATAGTATTAATATAATCCTAGATATCACTGCCGCCACTTCAATAGTAGATCAGTTGATTGGAAAATATTATTATTCTATACCACAATAAGAGGAGATAACTCTGTAATTAAGGCCACCCTAGCCGTCAACTAATTATGTATGGTGTATCTTGGAAAAAGAGCGCAAATGTGTTTTTTGTAAAGTCCTTTCTTCTCGGCCGCCGACAAAGATGCAGGCTTGAAAGTGCCACTATTCGAAAGAGCGTTAAAATACCGATCTAACCCGTAGGTATTAGTATACATATGAGCGTGATATAAATATGGCAGGATACTACCTAAGCAAATTCTAGCCTGACATTTTTTATTTTTTGAGCTCACACTGCAAAGAAACCACTAAGCCTGAGGCACTGGTCTCAATAAGAACCTCTCCAGGATTAATAATGTTGTCTACTCTGCTATATCGTATACCATGCTACTATCCATTGTAACTTATCCGCTTTAATTTAATTGTTGGTGGTCCGGTGATTGTCTCTCTCAGCATGAAAAAAATAAAAGGCAAAATAATTTGTGCGTTGCATGCAGTGAATGTCGATTGCAGCTATCGATTACTCTTACAATAATTGCTTTGTATACATATATAGTATTCTCAACTGATCAGTTTTTAAAGCCCTTTCGAATTGTGGTATTTTTGAGGTTGCGGCATTGATATTGAGCAACCATTTTACAAACGACATAACATATACCAACTACCAATTGCAATAGGTTATACCTATTATCTAACAATCAAGAGGAAACAATCGGAACAGTATTAGATCTAACCTCTTATTAGACGATTCATTAATAGAAGTATGATCTCGATCAAAGTAGTAGAGTAGTACAATACGGAGATTGGATAGGTAGTCATCATTTCTCTCATCTCTACAAAAGCATACTCAACATGATCTAATAAACTTCACTACGCGGCCAGTTGTGGTGATATCGATATATGCAAAGATTATTGAACATTAAGTACCAGTGGACACATATTGGCAAAAGGAGATGTTATGCCTTATGGTAGAAGGACTAGGTGCAAATGGATGTATCCTGCTCATTGGCTAGGAAAGTCGCCATTTAAAGAAGTAGAAACGAAAGACATGTGATATTGGTTGTTTGTAATACAATTCACCGTGCTGATTTTAGAAATATGCAAACTATTAGTTATTGAACATTAAGTACCAGCTACTGCCAATTGGTATGCTGGGAATTTCACTTTCGCTCGTAGAGCAGTTTAATGTGGTTGATGAAGGTTGACGATATACGTATAATCATGGTAATACTGCAGCAGACTGTGCAGAGCGGAGTCAGAATAATGAATTGGCTAATTGAATACGAAGACATGCCTCAATTGAAGTACATCATGCCATTAAAGTGTTGGGATTAGAGAAAGAGAAACTTTCTATCTCACCGCCAAGTCCTCAGAGGATAACGAGAGACATACTTGCAACTTGCAAAAGTCCATTAGATGTATCAAGCTCCATAGTATGAAACAGTGGAATATCATTCTAGATGCATACCAACTTCTGCAAAGCTACTGGGATAGTGATACTGGATTATTCGATTGCCAAATGCGAATCCTATCAAGGAATTCAAAGTAATGGAATACGAAAGGATATGCTGGTAGATAATTGGCACAACGAACAAGAACAATTACAATCATTAGAAGAGAATAATAATATCAATACCGATATAGCCGAGTTTCAATCAAAATAAGTCAGATTACTATCAAGTGACAGTCATTTGGCACAACTACCGAAGGAGTATGAAAAGAATTATCCACAACAAAAGGTACCCAATCCGAAAGATTATGGATGTCGTAAATTGATCAACTTCTTCAAAAGAAATGTCCCCAAACATTTGTGTGGCAGTGGATGCTCATACCAAACAAGCCTTCTTACGTGTTGCCTCTACTAACAAGACAGTCTGACGACTTAGCTGGAGACTGCAGATGAGAGAAGTGGGATCATCTTCATTCGAATAGCAGCTCCAACTCTCCGAGGTTGCCATAGAGGATGACACCAAGCTCACAAGTCAGCGGAAGAGAAGATACGCGGCCAGAGATGATCGACATCAAGTTTAATGATAAAGAAGAGGCTATGCAGCCGCTCAATCACCACGAATAGGCAATCGTCTTCAAAAGTAGAAGACGGTGTAGATAGATTGCCAGACAAGAGGCTAATCTAAGGTGAACGTTCTGCCCAGTTTGGGCTAGGTAATATTGTGACGAGTAGTATCCAGATTGAATACTCAAGTCAATGAGGAGTTCCTATATTCAGTCTATGTCCGATGACACCGTGCATAAAGTCCATGAAGGAGTGATATGCGGGAGGCGAGGGGTAGTGTTCCCCAATAGGAATTGTCATCTTGGCACTGAATACGCCATTGTGCTATTACGGCTTTGCTTCTTCTTGTGGGTCCTAGGTCCGAAGATTTTACTCAACTTTCCATCAAAGGTTAAACCCCGGCGATAGCAT
>Ga0214479_100277_pt1 | contig 33309 bp, 33 predicted proteins | sample M1_20Mar14CPVII9_5_FD_165054 | JGI IMG/M metagenome (GOLD analysis project Ga0214479, IMG submission 165054) | Marine eukaryotic communities from Monterey Bay, California, United States - M1_20Mar14CPVII9sort6BwellE14 | ecosystem: Environmental > Aquatic > Marine > Unclassified | place: USA...
ATGCTATCTAAACGTGGAAGAAGGCTACGAGGTACTCGTGCAAAGCAACCAGCCACGCCCTCTTTAATGAAAGGACCGAAGCCTTTGTTTTGCTTTTGATCTTTATTGATAAAGGTGTTCAAAAGTACTCTGAGCGAGAAATGAGGAGAGATTTTGTACCGGTATCCTAAAAGAAGCAAGCCCTTATCTAATTAATATGGAGTTAGAGTTTATATAACTTAAAATTGGGTTTAAGGACATATACTACTTTAAAAAGTTACCTATCTATAGTAATTATCAATAGTCTCGACATCAAACACATCAGTAAAGTCACCAGCTTGAATCGGAATGCTTGCATTTTCCCACAAGTTTCTCTTGACTGCCTCTCCTGTTGCACCGGATTTGTATTCCTTTCTGAGGTCTTGACACATGCGGTTGATAGTAGGCTGGCATACCGCATTGATATACTTCTTTGTTGAGTCATCGAGAGTGTCTTTCATACCCATACGTTGCCATTTGACCTTGCAAAACGAGTGAATGTTGTGAAAGTCCTTATTAAACTCACTCATCTGAGTATCTTGTATATTTCTCTCTTCTGCCGACCCGGGCTTTACTTTCTTCGTGACTACGCCAATGACATAAACCGGACCGATATACTTGCCATTTACTTTCAACTTGGAAGGGATGAAGGGGCAACGAGGGAATTCGTGTCTCATGATAATGAAACTACCCACTGTTGCATCTTTCAACCATAGTGCTACCTGACGGGCAGAATGAATACCTTCTCCATAATAACATTCATCATTGATATCATCACGGATTTGTTCATAACTTGATGTTGACACCTCTGATGCAATATTGTAAGGAACTCGACAAAATCCTGGAGATGCTATTCCTTCACGGAGAAACGGGCTAAACCAAAGGTTCTGGTGTTTAACGGTACCATCAATGCCTGGATTCAGATGAAACAATGGGTTGTTCATAAAGGCTTGCCTCGAGAAGTCAATAGGATCGGCCACTGTTTCCCAAAAGTCCTCTTTACGCCTTCGTTTGGCCGCAGGAAGTTTTGTACTCATTTTAACCAATGGATCTGATTCATTATCAGTCTCCTCACCTTTCAACTCATGCTTGAGTTCTACTTTTACCTTCCTTTCTTCGGGAAACAATGATGGATAGTTCTCTGGCAAGTTTAGATGCGACTTCTTGGTTTGTTTGTCATCCCTCTGTACAACATGATCATCATATGCTTTCATAGCATCTGATAAGAAGGAAAATAGCTTCTTCGTCCCACCAACATTGATTTCATACCAGCCTACCTTCTTTGCCCACATATCATTTGATTGTTTATCACGTCTCTTCTTAACACCTATATTTGGTTGCGATCTCATTGATAAATCATAATCTTTTCTGGAAAAGACCCAATAATCTTGAATGTTTTCCAACTCATCCCCATCATCATATCTTATGTGATAAGTTCTAGTTGGTCCATACTCGCTCGTGCCGATGTCTTGACTTGCAACTATTGTACCCGGATACCATCCATTTGGATCTCCCTCTTGATTAGGATCTAGTTTTGGATGCCACCATGCCGCTGTTACTTTATCTCCGATGTTAAAGAGAGGTTTTAGGTTGCTCGTTTCCTTGATATTGATGGGCAAGGGAGATACAATCTTTGACTTTTTGGAAGAACGATGAGTAGATGTGGTAGGCTCGGGAGTCTTTTCTTTCTTGACAGATGTACTTCTCTTTAGTGATGCTGTCATCTTCTCCTTCTTAACCTCTTGCTTAATCTTCCTCTTAGCTGCAGGTTTTCTATCCAACCCATCAGCATCACCATCTTCATCGGTAGTGCATAAATCAATCATATCTTCTTGTTTGATATTCTTCTCACTTTTGACCTTCACATCATCACTACTTGCAACATCAGTAGAGACCTTGTTAGCTTTTGTTACATGAAATATACCATGTCTACATCTATCGATAGGGCAACGTACTTTCATTGTTGATGTTTGCTCCGTCAAAGAAAAGAGGCAAGGTTGATAAGGCAAAATTTGCACACATAATGTTCACACGAACCTCGGAGAAAAGAGATACAAGCAAAACTGTATTTGTAGTGGAAGGTATTCACTCGACGCCATGGCAATACTTTATTAATTACTACTCTTTACTATTCTTTAGCGCGGCGTTGATTAGCAGTGCGACATAAAACGAGGCTGGATTTCCCTGCTCATGGCGAGCCAACATCCGTATCTTTTGCAAAGCAGTATCCTCAATATCTTTTGAATGAGGAATGAAGATCAACCACAACCAACAAACTAGCAAAGTTGTAGCAACAATGACAATGATATCAAGTACTAATAGCCGGCCTACATGGTCGTTGATGACCAAACTGATATGTTTCTTAGTCATTGCAGCTACCTGTTCTTCCGTCGGCGCCTTCTCATCAACATTAATATCACCTCCAAAAACTATCATCACAAAATCTTCTCTATCAGCAACAACAGCTGCTATATCTACAACACCAATATCAATAGCAGCCCCAACAATACCAACATTTAGTGCCCTCTTTGGTCTTAATCTAAAAAGAAGGAAACAACAAAAAGAAAATCTATTTGCAATACCATCAATATTCAATCCAGCCGATAGCAGGAAAGTCATTAGTATCTGTGTGTTCCTCTGTTTGCTTATCGATTGCCTTTTTGCATACCACATGTACTAACAGAAGCTATGTGTACTTCTCTTCATAACAGACCAATAGTACTCTTCGATGGTAAATGTAATCTATGTAATGCAGGTGTACAATTAATATTAGATCAAGATAGTTCATCCTCCGATCCACGAGGCAACCTACGTGTCGCTGCATTGCAATCACGTGTTGGTAAAGTGTTACTATCAAGATTATCACCTAAGCAACAAAAGTCGGTACTAAGTTTAAGTACTGAAGAGGGAACAACCTACAAATCTATAGTAGTGGCAGGGAAACATCGTACATACTTAAATTCAGCAGCATGTATTGAAATTGGTAAAAGTTTAAAAGGTCCGTTACGTATAGTAGCAATATTGGCAAGTTTAGTACCATCCATTATTAGAGATCCAATATACAAGTTATTATCTAGATATCGCAAACGTCTCTTTGGCGAAAGTGAAGGATGTCGATTGTGGGATGATAATTGGGATACACGATTTGTAGATGATGCCAAGTTTGGTGGACGGAGTGGTGAGATTGACCCGTTTGCTGATCCGAATGCACCACAGGAAGAAGATATGGATATTGATGTTGATTTTACACAAGCTGTTGGACCAAGTGTTGTAGTTGGGGATAGGGTAAGCGTTATTGGGAGCCAAGCAGTTGTTCATACACATGTTACTGGATATGAAAATGGGATATGTACCAATGGATGTGTCGGAACAGTAGTTCGTGTATTGGAAAAGAGTGCCTATCCAAAGAGTGTGGTTGTAAAGTTTGACTTGAAGGGAGATGATATTGATGACTATGTTGATGAATCAAATCCTAAGATGCTAGTGTTGAGAGATGGTACATCATTTGAGGCGCATTTCTATCCTGGTCAGTTGCAAAAAGAATCAAGACTTGATGGTTCTCATACTGTAAGTGCGGAGATTCGTCGAGCCGATGATGTGTAGGTCATCTGATATAGATTTAAATGGATTATTTGTGTTAGGCTTGTCGGGGCGGTGCATACTAGAACTAAAGATTTAGGACTGATACAGATATATTGAATAGTGTCTTTTCTTCTTATATTTGCAACTAATTCTTCTAGATGTATTATCATCTTCTTCTTTGCTTCCTCCTTCTTCATATGTTATACACAGAGTATAATAAATCCCTAAATCAATCCTTTATTCTCATAGATGCGTCTTCAAAAATATTCACTATAGCCAACGCTCATTACCGCCGTCATCATCGTCCCCGGTCAAATCAATAGCTGCTGATACCTTCTTATTACTTTCTTTCTCTTCGGGAGATGGTAACATTGCAGCAGTGGCAGATCTCTTCTTTTCGGGTTTTACCTTAGCTCTTTTTGATGGCGATTCATTGTTGTCAGACTCTTGAGAAGATGGTGGTGCATCTAATATCTTATTCAAGATAAGACCAACTGCAGTACAATAATGGAGGGTTATTGTACATAAAAGTTCTCCCAATTGGTAACTCCGAGAACCACATCCGTCTCCGTTCTTGAGGACTTGTGAACCATTGCCACTCAATACACATTTCTTACCACTTACTTTCATATCACTAGATAATTGCTTTTGTGCTACATTTTGTTGTACTACGGGTCCAAGATCCACCCCACGTTCATAAAAGTTGACCTCCACCTTCCCTGTTAACATACTTGAATTAGCTTGTTTGGATGCTCGTGCCGCACTATTGAAACGTAAGGCTGTAGTTTTACTTTCACCATTTGTAAGTTCCCAGCTACCAAAATATCCATTGCCAGGCTGAGTAAAATTCTTCCAATATCCAAGATCAACACCATCAACTTTTGTAGTGACTATTACAAAACCTCTCGCAGATGCAACTTGAACAAAGTAATCTACCCCAGGCTCAACCTCTGCGTATACATTATGGTTTGGACCTTGACCCGTATGTTCTTTAAATACCTGTTTGGTATCAGCTCTAACTAAATTGACAGTGAATTGTCCAACCTGTACCATGTTTGTTCAGCTATTGACTTTTTGATTTTTGATGTTTGTTTCGAGTCTTTTGCAATGCAAATGCAAATGCTCACAAGATGTGTCCAAATGTATCAAAACCGGTCAATACGCTACACGCTTAGTGAAGATATATATCAAGGGGTTCGATATCGCTTGGCTTCAAATATATGTAACAAATCTAGCACGCTTTGCCGACTGATTATGCAATTAGTGAAAATAAAATAAATCTTCAGTATCTTTTTGGCGATTTTTATTCATATCATTTAGATTCATCAACCAACAATGGAGTGAGGGACTTTTGAATTTTTGGCGGCGCACCAGGATACCACTCTTAAAAATCACACACATCCATTATCTTCTACCACTACTCTAGCGGCGGAGGCAATAGATCTACTAATAATGACGATGATAACCCCCCACCACTATACCTAACCTAACTACTCATGGGTTATCACTTTCTATACTCGCCGCTACTTGATACGTTCTGGTTATTACCTTATTAACATGCAAAGTCCGACGTCAATTTAGTGTATACTTTGCCATTGATGTTGCAATATCCTCTAAAAGTAGTGTGTTCATGGCATAGAAGATATATCAACCGAGTTATGAATACCATGCTATATAAGGAAATCGACTGTACCGTCCTCGGGGGTATTGTAGGACATGACTATGTCACAAACTCGTGGTAAATGAGAGGATTTATATGTCAAATTGAACACGGTGTTTACAAATCATCAGATAGGATGTTAGTTGGAGTATGTTTATCTATGGCCCTAACAACACAAGTGGACAATACTTGAAGAAAAGAACACAGGCTTTCATCGTACTATTATGATGACTAAACTTCGTGAACATATCATATGTAGTAGGATAACACAACATATTCTCAATAAAGTACATATTTACTTACAATGTTCTTATCATACTAATACAAAGTAACTATAGTACAAAGTAATTGATTAATTAAAAGTATGTATTGTTCTGTATTGTTCTACCTTTATCCGCTTTTTGTTTGAGTTGCAATACTGTTCTTGTTGTGTAGACTTGGCACCATTATCAGTATCAGCCGTGAGTCACCGCAAAGGTATGATATGTCCATACATTGCACTGCCTTCATCACAAATCATACATCATTCAACACCCAATGCCAAAACAGGGATACACATGATTTCTCTTTTGTTCATGCACACTTACAGCTGATTGTTGTATTCTTCGAATCATTAACCCAGCTTCCACATAACATAAATGATGCCACTCCTCCTCTCTATCAAATTGTTGTGAGATGTCCCGTCATTGAACAATGGTGACAGTCTAAAACCCCACAAATTATAATCAACTCTTCACTAACTCCGTGGTTTGAAACAATATAGAATAGATGGCGATTATTGTCGTATAATTCCCAATCCATCCCCAAATCTCGAATTTCACCTCACATTAATATTATATACCCACTAGAGCTCAACCCAAACAACTTCATAATACCCCTATACTCTCTCCTGATGATATATATTATTATTAATAATCCTAATTGAACATACTTTGTTATTGTCATCTTGTAATCCCAGTCTCTAAAATATCTCTCACATCATAACTCCTAACATATGCACCTTTTAACATATTAATTGTTTATGAGATACGGCCAGTCAAACCCCCAACAACAATATCACTAACAGCTACTACCACTTCCCACACATTAATAATATATTCCTGACGATCAGCGGTTATTGTGTTGTATATATTGCGGTGTAAATTGGCCTTTAATACTTGGCACTATGTCGTTAAATTCCGTTATTTTGTAGTGGTACACCATACAATCTGATTGCAACACATCTAGTCCTTAACATTAAAAGAACTGCTTGGCACAACTTTATATGGGCCTAATATGATGATTAATGGTGGTATTCCGTGTGTATTAATGCGTTGGCTGGTGGTAGTAGATCATATTATACTTAGCTAGAACTAGGGATGGTGCACTATTAACTGTTTGTCTAATTGCAATAGATCTAATCATTTCTACTAAAAATCTTGGCTATCATTAATTTATATAGATCAACTGAGATGATTGATATCAAATTGTCGGGGTGAAACAGCGTTGTCTATCGGCGGCGGCCGAGGTATCGTAACTCTATTGTCATGGCTGATTTATTTATTTGTGTGTGAGTTATCGTGTAAAAGGAGCTAGGATTAGGTTTAGGTTGACCCTACTTTGGCAGTGCGCCGCCAAGAATTCGAAATGTCCCTCACTCCATACAAGCAGCGGCTCTTCTCGCCGCTCATGCTTCATAGATATGGCGTTTGATATGCAACTATGACAATTATTTACTCCTGATATACATGACTAATAGGTATACCGAGTTTTATTACCACGAAATAGAAGATACTCTAAAAAAGGATTATTAGCATCCGCCTCCTACATCTTTAAGCTATACACCGCCTTTTCCCCCACATTAAGATGGCAGATCCGATATCATCTGCATTTGCAACCTACGGTTCTACAGAATCCGAACATCATAGAGGTCTTATTATGAATGATGCAACAGAATCCTCTTTATTGCTAGATCAGACAGTCGCGAAGTCATCACAAGACGATAACGATGACGGTAGTATATACAAATATTGGATCTTCCTATTCATTGCTATACTATTAGAGGTGGCAGGGACTAGTTTCATGAAACTAAGTGATGGATTAACAAAAGTACTGCCAACAATAATGATTTATATTGCTTATGGATTATCCTTTGTTGTCTTCCCTTTGGCATTGAAACGCATTGACTTATCAACTGCATACGCAATTTGGAGTGGAATAGGGACAATGTTGACTTGCATTATTGGATTTGCATACTTTGGTGATACTATCAATTGGATGAAGATAGTGGCAATCATATGTATAATTGCCGGATGCGTCGTTTTGAAGTTTGCAGAATAGATAATGGATACTGATACATAGCAATTTATAAGTGGCAGCAGCAAAGTTACATATCATTTGTAAAAGTTGCAGCAGCAAGTTATATAATAAGAAGAAGCTTTCTGGTTGGTGTTGCGGACCATCGATGTTTCACTTGCACTTTGACAATGAGGAAGGATGAGTAACTATTCCCAAACTTGGTAGGGGGTTATAAATGAATGTTTATAATATCAAGCGAGTGGAGTGCAATGACTATGTGGATTTAGAATTGGTATAATTGCCAGTCTTCTCTTCCTATATTTACAACTACTATAAATACTCCCTCTGATTTACTAACCACTAACTATCAATAATGCTTTCTGTTGTAAAGACAATCTATAACAAAAGCCCATTCTCACCCCTAGTCTTCGACTGAACCAATCCCCATCCCCATGTCATTCCTGAAAGGTGCACCTAAAGCCAACGCTCATTATCATCATCCGAATCCCCGGTCAAATCAATCGCTGCTGCCACCTTCTTATTCTCGTTTTCATCGGGAGGTGGTAACATTGCAGCCGATGCTGACCTCTTCTTTTCAGGCTTTACCTTCTTCTCAGGCTTGGCACTTGCTTTGGTTTTATTGTCTACTAGCGGTGCTGGTACCAGCGGTGCAGCTTGAGAAGATGGTGGTGCATCTAATATCTTATTCAAAATAAGACCCATTGCCGTGCAATAATATAATGTAATGGTACATAAGCGCTTCCCGGCTTGATGTCCCAAACGTTGAGTACTTTGTCTTCTCGTCTCCAGAGCATGTGAACCAGTGCCACTTAATACGCATTTCTTTCCACCAACCTTTATATCACTAGAAAACTTTGTAGGAGATATATCATTGAGGTTTCTTACCCTAGTTCTTGGGCCCCTTTCATAGAACTTAACTTCCACCTTCCCCGTTAACATGCTTGAATTATCAGTTTGTCCACCTTCTTGTTTCGTAGCTTGAGCTGCACTATTAAAACGAAGGGCTGTAGTTTTGTTTTCACCATTTGTACGTTCCCAATTTCCAATATATTTACACGTAACTGGTTTATTGACGCTCTTTTTATGTACTTGAACTCCATCCACTTTAGTTTTGAATATCAATTCACCTCTCGTAGATGAAACTCGAACAAAGTAATCTACCCCAGGCTCAACTTCGGCATATACATTATTATCCGGTCCAGTATGTTCCTTGAATACTTCTTTGGTATTGGCCCTGACCAAGTTAACAGTGAAGTGTCCAATTCGTACCATCCTTTATAATTTATTGAGTAATATTTTGTTGAGAGAATAATTATAATGTAATATTATACTATCCGAGAATAATCCAACCTCCTCTGTCTCTGCTCCTCACTACACTGATAATAATAACAATACCAATGTATATTGAAATGAAATATTAATAGTTGAAGTTTACTCAAACTCAACCTTATTTTTGTAGCTCGACTAAACTAGCAATAATAAACGACGCACTCTCAGCCGCGAACCTAAACCAAATTATAGCCAATACTACTAATAATTCACACACTCTTATTCGCCAACGGAGGACACCAATTGTATACTAGCCTCTTACAATCACTCTCTCAACAATCCTGCTCTCAACAAATAGCAAAAATATTTTAGCGATACAACGAAACGAGAGAAGGGACGTGCGTGTCGTGGTCATCTCATCTAATCTCACATCTCCCCCCCTAACCTATAATTCTACCATTACTATCGAATAACTTGGTGACTTTTATATAGTGAAAGTTTAATAAATACCTCATCCTATTCTTTCTTGTATGCTGCCACCGCTTTATATATTTTAAAAAATGAACAAGGCGAATAAGCATTTCTGGGGGATTGATGTTGCCACCCTGATGTTGTTTTTCTTATGCCTGCCGATTCGACAAGGCAAGGCACAAGATGGGGGGGAAATTCAAGATACATCAAAAGAGGATTCGCCGCCGAGTATAAGCTTTATTGCCAATAGTGGCTGCAACATAAATGGCCTGTATTGTCTCGATATGCCAGATGATACCGATCACTTGCAGAGCATGAATAGTAGTGAAATAGAGGAGCAAATTGAGCAATATCTAGTCAATGATCTTGGAATTTCTTACGATCCGTTTATATCGGCAACAGTGGAGAATTGGGCAGAAATAAAAAACGCTAGCCGGGTTGGCTACAATTTGGAAGAAGGAGATAATTTTAATGTAAGAGCAATTGCAATGGGGGTTATGATCACATCCGTGTCAAATATTGATAGTGTTCAAGGAACTTTTGAAGCTAGCTTTAAAATTCGGTTTTACGATCTCTTACCAGATGGGATGGTGTATAAATCACTTGCCTCTGCACATCAGGCCATCTACAAAACTGATAAGTCAATGACTACAGCAACGACTTTGAAAGACCATACAACTTACTTCAAAAAGCATAGTGAGGATCTGCCAATGAATTTGGAGAAATATTTGGATAAACATTTTGAAGAAGGCACTGAGGATGTCGTGCATCCCGACGGTATATGTAGCCCAAGTGCTACGAAATCTATGAAGCCTATACTTGCAAAGGATTTCGACATTAGCTTGCTTCGAATGCCTCATTTGAATGCAAAGATATCACCTTCAATTGTAAAAGATGATGAAGGATATCTTCGATACGTTGAAATTTTGGGAGCCAAGTTCAGGTTCAAGCCAATAAATCGAGAGTATTTTCCGGTGCAGATTGATTTGCTAGGTAAGTAAGGGGATTCTCATTCACTCATTATCATTCAGCTAGATTATTCAGCTGCTCACAACCTGTACTTGTACCTTGTTCCCCCCTCGTTCGAAGATATCATGTTTGAAATGGGATCGATAGATCTCATTGATGAAGACCAGATAATTGCTGAGTATATATTATGTTTACATTCTGCATATTCTGGCTTCAGCAACCATGTGTTTGGGTCAGACAAGAGAGCTGGACACCAAACATCGAATTCACTCACAATGGTTCCTTACTTGACATATGATTTCGTTGAACCATATCTGAGTTCTAGGGATCAGTATATATATGATTCCGAGCGCCAAGATTCCGTCCGAGGAACTGGCAACAGATTGCAAAGAGAACTTGGCCTGAGAGTCATTGTTGAGAACGAACTAAGTTATGGATGGTATAAAGTGATACCGTTTTTGTTCACTTCTTTCGCAGCGTTAGCGAACTTTATCTCCAGTGATCCCGAAAAGGTTGATGGCACAACAATGATCAAGCATTATTGGGGGTGAACAGTCTGGTTACTCAAAACTCAGAAGTAAGTCCCTGTATCTACTGTTAATGATGATGATGTATTCTTTCCTAATCTTTGCCCTTTCACAGTTTGTCGGGACGAATAGCGTGATGGGCAAAGCTCTTCTACTGACTTATGTCATAAATGGCTTTTGGATCTCAACAGTAGTTATAATGATGCTCATTAATCAAAACAAAAAGAAGGACAAGGAAAGTTCAACCAAGTGGTACATGTTGTATCAGATAATGATATTTCGGTATCTTCGCCTTCTTGCAGTGTCATTATGTTTGATTTACATACCGTTAATAACTGCGTACTCAATTGACAAGAGCAATGGCAAACAGAACAGCTTAACCTGGGTATGGGCGGTGGTAATCAGTTTTATTATGCTTTCATTCATAGGCAGGGCGTTTATAGATTATCGAAATTGGAAGAAGAGGAAGGTGGAGCTAGAGGAAGAAGAAACGGAGGCGCTTGTGCCCTCGAACTTCAGCAAACCTATGAAATCATGGAATCAAGAAGAAGTGTTATGTTGGATCAATACTGGATCTATGCACCAAGAATCTTACTTCTCGGATTCCAAACGCTCTTCGATTGCTGACAAGCTTGAAGCTGCTTGTATTTCTGGCGAGCTTTTGTGTGACCTTGATGTTGAGCATTTGGTTCAACTTGTAGGTCTGCCATATGGTGATTCTGTGATGCTTGGTAAAGAGGTGGCCTTCTTCGTTGGTAGATCATCAAACCACCAATTGGATAGCTCGGTTGTTGTAGGGGGGATTATGCCAGAGCCAGAGAAAGACAACCATAGCTAGTAGAAGCTTGAAATTGAAATTAATCTTACATGAAGGGGTATCCTTTAACTTTTTGATACCAATATTGCATGATATAAAACCGTACCAACCAGATAGGAAAGTTGTATGAGAGGTACATCATACCCCCTGAATGAATATGACAAGAAGACTGCCGAGGAGTTGGCAAGTTTGAATGTCGTATACTTCAGGGATGATTGGTCTAATCTGGTTTGGGATGTAGTTGTTGTGAACCCATAGAATAGGCAATGGTTCATTACAATAGTCCTTTACTTATCGAGTAGCTTAAATAATAAGTGTTGCACACACATTGTACATTGTGTCCAATAAGTATAAGACAGTTATCTATCCATCCGGCTATCACTATATAGTTGGCGAAGAAGGAGTATCTGCTCTGGTAAATGCTGGTTAAACAGGTCATACTTGGCCAATGATGGGATACTCTTAGCTTGCTGCCGAAAGTGATCAACATCCGACAGAAAAGTAATCCATGTGAATAAGAAATATATCAAGTCATCAGGCAACCCAAATCCGAGCTCCCTCATTTTGGTAATAAACTCTGGGTCGATGTAGGGATCGACAATTGCCTTGAGACGCCCTGGAAGAGCTCTGACCGAATTTGTAATAGTAGGATGGATACTTGATAGGACGGCTTCAATAATGATGATGGCAAAGTAATGTGAAAGAACACTACCGATCTGAGCTCTTGCAAAGATGTGGTTGTGTTTAATAACAATTCCCAAGTATCTTCTAAACCAATGGATGGTACTTCTAATCTGATTTTGGACACCTCTCTATTGGAGAATATAGATGGAATGCTAACAGGCCCGTACATCCCATTAATAATGATTAACACTCACATAACAACATCCCGTTCTCGGTCATTCACATATCAACATCACGCTACGGCATCACTCTCCTCAACGACTGGTGCCGGGTAAAGAGCTGGTTTGACCATTTCATTTACAGAAGGATTACCATCAACTAAAACTTCTTCCACTTTTTGATGTTGAGATGCAGCCAATATACATTCTCATCATTCATGTTGGCATTATATCTGATTCAATATATCTGTATCAATATTAGTATGGTTTGTATCATTCAATAGTGGAGATGCGAATTGATTGGAAGTTGTATTATTGAATACCCCACGAGAAGAAGTAGTGCTGAATGCTGTTACAGATCTAATTTCAATGGTGATGAATCCACTTTTCTACCTTTTTCTACTACCATTAAAATCCGAGAGAAGTATTTGAGATGTCTCAATGAGTACCAGTTAGTTAGTCGCAACGACTATAAGTCATTTTTGAGAACCCTCGTGCATGAGACAGTTCACTGCAGTTCACTGCAGTTCATATTGTTTATTATTACATAATAGTTCTATTGCAATAGATTGCATAGTTCCAATTCAACATCATGAAGCTACTCCTCTCTTGCCTCATTCTTGCCTCTAAAGTCAGGTCTTCCTCTTCTTTGAGCCAAGAACAGCAAGAAGAACATGACAAATATTGTGAGACACTATGTCCAGTACGGCCTGTTATTGAAAATGGACGATTCCAAAATGGAGACTATGAAGGAGGAGACTATGGAGGAGTATACAAACCAAACAAGGCTTTTCAGACTGTTGTTAAAAGTTGTATGATTGATAACAGTACCTGCCCTGGTGGTTCTAATGTATCAATGAATTGTTGGAACACATCTGGCATTACTGATATGCAGGGTGCCTTCTTTGGATCTGCTTTTTATGCAGATTTCAATGAACCATTGGATTGTTGGGACACATCGAATGTAAAGGAGTAAGTACCTCATTTTGTTATTTCTCATATGTATCTAATACACGGCTCACTTCTTCTGTTGCTTTATCTAGTATGTCATACATGTTTTATTTTGCAGACAAATTCAACCAAGATATTAATAGTTGGAACGTCAGCCAAGTAACTCGGATGCGATCGATGTTTTATGAGACTGAGAGTCTTGATCAGAACTTTGAGGACTGGAATGTTGACAACGTGCGTCATATGGGATGGATGTTTGATCTTACTAAGAAAGGAGCTAAGTGCCCATCTTGGGCTTATGTTGGAGGTACACTGCCAGAGGGCGAAGGCGTCACTACAGGTGTTTCCGCCGTAGATGATTCGTATGTTCGTGGTAACTGTGAACACCCTCCAGCTCCGGCTCCGTGTGGTGTGGAAAGCATGTCAAGCGGCACTATCAAAACAGAGACAGAAATTAGCTTGGTCTCTGTTGCTGCTCTTATTATTGCTATTGTGTTTGTTTAAGCAACAAGATGAAAATCAATGTGAAGCAGATGTATTGTGTCTAGAGATATGATATGGTAGTTTGGTACGATGTGTTCATCACGAGTATAGGTTGTGTCAATATATTGATATAGGCATAGGAGATCTCCTTTACTTTTTACTTGTCTTTAGTCTTGACATTACTATCTATCACTATAGCCCAAAGCAACACATTAAGCTTATCAAATCCTAGCACTAGTGACAGAAGGATTCATCTTCAGTTCGACATCCCAATGATACCATAGTCCACCTCCTCTCATATCTTATGTCGTTTACATCTTCTTTTCCATCGATACCATTTCTTCCAACTTCTTCCACCTCGTCTAATATCAAATCCTTTTGTATAATAATTCCAACTGTTGTACTTCCTCATATAATATAATCATCCCACTTCCGTTTTTCATCTATCCGCACCTTCTCCATAATCTTTATAGATACCAAATTTAACATACATAATCATCCCACTTCCGTTTCTCGTTGCGGATTTATTTTCATTCGTAAACGTTGATATATCAAACATTGTATCTCTATATCATTATTGCTATCATTACATCTAACTTCTGGTTTTGCCTTGATGCAATACTTGCCTCTGACTCTAGTAATTCATTATTCATCCATCAATTTACCGTCTTTACCATAGAATATGTCCGTACCTCTAGAATATGTCTGCACGAAATTTAACCCCAAGGTATTATGTCTGCACGATCTCAGAACCTATAAATGTCTGCCCAACGGCAGCATTTATACGTGGGAACTAGTATATACGTGCGCATCGCGCAGAAATTTTGACAAATTATGTCTGTACCCCTTCATTTTTGCTAGTAATTTGAGCCCCAAGGTATATGTCTGCATGGGTCTGAGACCGCTTAGGATATGTCCGTACGAATTAGACCCATTATGTCTGTACGGTCATATTCTAAGGTAAAGACGGTACTACCATACTTCTGAGCATCATATTTGTTTATATTGTAGAGTGCCACCGAGCGATATGATATCACCGCAAAACAGACTTTAACCAACTACTACCGCATTGCAATAGAGATATTACTAAACTGCTACGGTGAAGACTGAAAGATAACCAAGAAGCCGCAACCTCTAAGTTGTTGACCGCCCCTCCCTTATTCTTTGGCGATACAACGAAATAACACCTCATATTCATCCTCCTAACCTTTTGACACCTATTATAGGCTTGGCGGCGTCGACCCTATCCAATGTAATTAATACACCATGACGATGCTCTTCTTACTACAATTATTTGCAATAGTTAACATATCATATGGTTATACAACACCAATAAATAACATAGCAAAACATCCCTCAAAGATAAAAATACACGAGAGACACCAGCTGCCAACATCCTCGACACAAACAACACATACATATACAGCAAATGCCAAATCTAAAACAGTATTAAAAGCAGGACTGAGAGATCTAGTAGGACCATACGATGACTTAGAATATGGCGGTCCGCCTGGACCATACCTACGAGATTCAATCCGTGAGGAACCACCACGCAACACAAATATCAACAATGGTGGATTTGGACGACGTAACTCACCAGGATTTGTAGGCTTTCGTGGCTCCAACGCACCATACAGTGATACTAATTATCCTAATTATAATGTTGACTTTGACAGACCGCCACCACCACGTCAAGGAGGTGCTAGAATATTTGACAATATTGACGGATCAACAACAAGGAGGATTAATTCACGTAGTTTTGGTAATAGTAGAGGTGACTCACCTTACGATAGGGGTTCCAACTTTATCAATACCAATGGCAGTAGTAGGAATACACGTGGTATTAGAAGACGAGGTCGTGAATTTAATGACTTTGATGATGATTTTGACCGTATTCCCCAACGAGGAATAAACAGAGGCGGAGGTGGTGGTGGGTTAATACCCTACCGACCCGACTTCCAATCCTTCAATTCATTAACAGCAGTAGAACAATACTTTGAGGCATGGAATCGTCGTAACATACCCCTAGCACTATCATGCTTTGATGATAATATATATTATGATGATACACAATTCTCCGAACCATTCGAAGGAAAGGATAGATTAGCTGATCATTTATTATATGTTAGTGATTGTTTACCTGATAATTTTTATTATGTTATTGATGAATTAAGTGTGGGTAGAGCTGAACGGGGTAGAGGTAGACGGGATAGGATTAATACACCGACATTTCAATTGGGACGGAATCGTGTTGATAGAGTGTCACGACGGGCGTATGATGCGCCAATGACAAGTATTGGCGTTTTATGGCATATTGAGAATGAGTATGGTAATTTACCATTTGCACGAGGTTGTTCCTTCTTCAAGGTTGATCCGAATACGAATTTGATTGTCGAGGGTTATGATTTTAATGAACCGGCTGTATTAAAAACTGGATCAAGTGGATTAAAGATATTATCATTGGCTACGAAGATTATTAATGATCCAAAGCGTTGGTTACCGTTCGTGGCATGGATTGCATACGTTTATGTGGTATACTTTAGTAATGGCATATTACCCGGGAAGGACTTTTTCCATACAGATGCCAAGACATTAAGTGAGGTGCAAAGTTTGAGTTTTAATTTCATGTTCATTGCACCGGCATTGCATTTACCCACGGCTGCCAAGTTAAATCCGGTATTGGAGGGATTGTTCAATGGTATATTTGCATGGTCATTCATGTATTTGGGATTTTTAAGTGATAAACGATCGGGTACTGGTCCGTATGGTAAGATTACAGACTCACGATATTTACTGCGAATGTTGGAAAATCAAGAGGAGGTATTGGATAATGGTATCGTGCTAGTACCACCGGTGGCGTTAACGAAACGAAACTTAATTGGATTGGTACCAACTATTTGGGGAATGCAATTCTTCTCCTCGGCATTCTTATTGCCATATCTATTTGCAAGGACATCGGAACGATACACGACGGCTCGGGATTTGGTATCTGATCCACGGGATAGGGGCTTTGTCCGTCGTATCCGTCCTCTGTACAAGGAAGAACTAGATAAGAATGCCATGGTGCTTGGAGAGTGGAGAGGATTGGGAGTGTTATTGGGTGGGATTGGTTTGTTTGCCTTATATTGGGGATTCTGTGGCCGTCCGGAAGATTTTGGTCCACCAATTTGGGTATCCGATAAGCGTATGGTTGACTTCATGAAGCTACTTGATAAGGATCGTGTAGCCGCAAGCTTCGTATTGGACTTATGGGTATATGGCATCTTCCAGGGATGGCTCATCGATGATGATTGGAAGCGTAGAGGACGAAGTTTGGAGGAGGAAAAGTTTTTGAGAAATGTTGCCAAGTTCTTCCCCTTCTTTGGTATGGCTGCCTACTTGATTTGGCGGCCACAGTTCCCTTCAAATAGGGAGGAATTCAACTATGAACAATGGTTTAGTTCAAAGAGAGGAAGGTATAGACCAGAAAATGATTTTGAAGATTACGACGACAGCTTTGGGGGGTTCTTTAGATAAGAGCGGGAAGAAAGAAAAAGTGCTAATGTTTGATATACAATTGAGGAATATGGGGTTGCTGATATGCTATTATATGAATAGCACCACACATGTAAACTTAGGGGCTACATATTACAAAACGTCTCCATCTTCTCAGTGTACCAACCTTCATTCATGTTCCAATTCATCATAACTCAATCTAAATTGTGTTGCTTCCTAAATTGAAGACATTTATCACGGTGTTCAGGCCAGTCAGCTCTCTGACACCCACTCGAACAATATGAAACCATGCGGCATCCGCTACAGAGAGATACATCTGTACTCTTCACCGTGTCAAGGCAATGTGTACAGTGACCGATCTTCTGGTTCCCTCTTACTTGCTGCCACTTCTGCTTAAGGCAAGAACAATTTAGCCTCTTATTGTAGAACTGGACCGTTGTTCGAACTCGATTGCATATTAAATCTTCTGCAATATCCCCTGTCTTGTTTAGATTGAATTTACTGCCAAAACCATCAACTCTCAAGTAAGCAACTACCACTGAAGCGGCCATAATTGTGTATTGATCCTCTTCTTTCAGGATATAATCAGTTCCTAATGATAAAAGAGCTGACAAAAGCAATTCTCTCTTGGATAAATCGCTTCTAAATATCTCCAAATGATGTTGAAGAGAATCGACTAGCTCCGCACCTGCGGCTAGGTGACATCCTTCCTGTGCATTCTTTGATAGCCGATCATTTGATTCTTCACTACTTTGTGTCCTTCTTTGTTTACACAATATCGCTTCAATTCGGTTGTAGGAATCATTCAGTTCTCTTTCATATAGCTTTATAAAACTTCGGACACTGCCGATGCCCCTCTTGGCAGCAGCAACAGGACAGCCATGAGTGCACTCTCCTAAGTCGTCAAGAGATAATCTGTTGAGCAGTTGATCTAGTACATCATTCGTAACTTGTAACTGGGTATCATCGTTGTGCGACTCATCTTCTTCGTCTCTATCCTTCGTTTGCAACTTCCCTTTGCCATCGGACTTCTTGCCCTTCCCTTTGCCTTTGCTTCTTTTAGACGACTTCTTCGACGGCTTCATTGAAATTACGTATGTTGACTATTTGTTTGGTTGATAGTTGCAACTATCATCAGTTGCTATTACTATGTGAAACATACATACCCCAAAAAGTACTCTACGAAAATTGTACTCATTTTCCAAAGATCAATATTAACCACTATCTCCCAAGGTAATATAATCTAGTCGCATAATGTGTTGGTGTCGGCAATGCTAGCTTTTCTGACCACTCTGTTTCTCTAACTTATCGCCTAGCAGAAGTCGTAACAACTAAGCCTAAGGTAAATATCTAGCAGCGTTACAAGTCAAGCCAAATTCTTCTCAAAGATGGCACGAGGTGGAGGTGGTCGTGGAAGAAAGGTTGTTGTTAACTCGGGGAAGTGGCAGACTGTTACTAAAACCAACGCCAACAGTACTGACAATAGCGACTCCGACGATGAACGAATTACAACAAAGATGACGAACGAAGATTGGAGTCGACTCTTTGAGTGGTTTGCTGAGGCCCAGGTAATATGTGTGAAACGAGGTGAGCTTTTCCTCTTCTTTGTTTGATTGCTGTTGTGCTGTTTAATCACACTACTGTTTAATCACACTACCACTCTCATTGTTCATGTTTCCAATTAATATATCAATATATCATAAGTACACAATTCAATTCTCGAAGAAGTCATGACCACATACTGTCCCGAGACTGCTGATTCCTACGAGAAGATACTGACCGAGACGGATGCATGGATTAAGAACCACCGTTAGATGAACATGCGGTAGTATTCTACCTATTCATACCGTACTACGTGGGTGTTTGATATACAAATGAAGTGGAGAGGGAGATCAGTTATATCATAACCTAGAGTATTTATCGTCTGAAGGATGACTCAATATCATTTGCAATGGCTCTTGCCTCTTCTCCGATTGATTTTAAAGGTAGAAACCGATCTGCACTGAATCCACATTTATACAATCCATTTAGTCTATCTTCTCTTTTAATGATGCAGTCTTGAATATAACCGTTAGCCAAAATAACCATGTCAACAATCTTTACCCCAGATGACGAGGAAGTAAGATTGCCAGCCAATGGCTGATCACTAAATCGTACTTTTCGTCCCTCCGCTATAGTAAGAATTGGACCATGGCCTACCAACCTTCCCGATTGAAACCCTGATGCAAGCATCCCATACTTGTCAATAACAGGTACTCTGCCATTTATCTTTTCCCAACGCTTAAGGTGTGGTGGAAAGGCGGCGTTACATGTCTTACTATCGGGGATGAATAACCATAGTAGCTTGACTAATATATCTTGAATCAGTAATGGTAATACCCTCATGAAGTAACCTAGCGTGTCTACCCTTAGGAACTTTGCTCGTCTTGGTAATACGGGAGGTATCGTTCTAGCAGCGACATGTATCGTTGGTTGAACATTCTTGTCATTATCTGACTCACAATCCTGTAGAATGGTCGTAATGATATCGGCAGCAGAGTTGCCAAAGCCTACCAAACACAAGGCCCCGTTTTGAGCTGCTTGAATTGCTTGCTGCCACTTCGACTCATCACACATTTCTGTACTATGAACATGTGGTATGTCACAGGCATCTAGTTTGCTCACGATATCATCACTTGTGTTCTTTTGAGGTTTCCGATGCTTGCCCGTGGCATCTATAACTGACCAAGCAGCCACTTCACTAAGTTCTTGTTCCTCAAATTTAGTACTGCATTTGACAATATATGGAGTCTGCTCATCAGTACCCTTTTCTATAGATTGTACTCTAACCCCACGCTTGATATTGATTGAATATCTTTGTACATATTGCTTGAGATACTGTTGATACTCCTCAGCCGTCACTGTTTCGTTTGGATAGTCCTTGCCACTCATTGGCAACCCAGGTAAACTGCACCACTTCTTTTGGGTTGTGATTTCTAGACCTGTAAAGTGTTGTGTCCATGAGCCAAATACATTTGGATCTTCTTCTGCCTCGAGTATGACATGAGGGATTTGCTTTTGACTAAGTTGTGCGGCCACACACAGGCCACTTGGTCCTCCACCCACAATTACAACTGGCGGCTTGTCCTTGATACATAGAGGACTGGGCTTTGCTTTAATGACAATAGGCTCGTATTGAGGGATACTAAAGCCTAGCTTCTTGGCGTCAACGAGCCAACTATCCATTGTATTTGGATCGACCGGCCCAACCTCGTCAATTCGTTCAACTCCTCCTCCTTCCAATCGATGACAGGCTACTACACTGGCGGCATGGCAGGCAAAGATTTCATGTTCCTTGAGCTTGTTGGTAAAGACTCGAGGTCTATCAAGTCGATTCAAGTCAATATGAAGTGTACCCGCCTCAATCACTCGAACATCAGGACGACTTTCTAGCGGATGAGGAACCGAGAAGACAATTGCAGTGGCATTCTGTGGTATAAGCTTGGCAACCTCGGTGTCATACTTTCCAACAATCCAATAGTTTGTGTATGCACATCCTTCCACAAGAGTCGAGGCAGAAGCGAATCCATGCTCTTCAAAGTACTTTCTTCGTCCTGAATCAGTACTGTGACACAGTATATCATATCCATGTCGACCTTTCAATGCTTGCGCAACAGCCCACCCTACTTTACTACTAGCTCCGGTAAGAAAAAGCTTTACTTTTTGATTACCAAAGCATTGATGTATTGTTTCAACTACTGCTGCAGCTGTTAAATGATTTCCATGTATAACAGACAGTCTTCTTTTTGGTCCCAAGGCCTTAACAATACCCATTCCTCCTCCATTTATACTCTCCGCCTTGTTTAGGGCACCCAAGCACAAGACCTTGACACCTATGTGCTCTGCATGACGAGCTGCAGCCTCGATATTATCCTTAACTTGACTTGGATGTGTCACAAAGTGCCTGCCAAAGTGTGAAGCAACCCAGTTTTGCATCCTAGTATCTCCATAGTAATGATCATCACAGCAGAAAAAAGATGCACCATTACCAAACAGCTTTGCTCGGTATTTGCAGACATACAACCCAACCATATAATGGATTGGCCAGAGTAACACAGTCCAAAGAGGAGTTTGCCATCGTTCCTTCAGTGAGTAGGGCAGTAACCAAAGTGCCCAACAATCAGATAATAGTGCAGGATGACCAAGAAACACCACATGCGCTTGATTTCGACACTGGACAACTTCACAAGGTGTAGGGACTGGACTAGAGACTACCCATACAGCCCATACAACCGATAACACGGACGATATCATTGTAACATCATCCAATAGAATCTGAGAAACCATTCTCAAGACTGCCAATTTGGCCATAAATTCCATACCAATTAAGCTCTTCCATATCAACTTTGGATATTGAATTTGCATCGATTGCAAGAATGTCTTGGCATTAAGAAAGGCACATACTACCAATATCAACCATTTGCTTTCCGGAGGTACCACAAATGTGGCTATACTAATCATTACTGCCAAATCTATCATGTGTAGTATAGAACGTTGACGAATGCTGGCCGGAGATGTATGATGTAACTGCATAGCCTTCATTGATTTTTGTAGTACCCGAGATTTGAGGAAAGTACCCCAGATACCGTGTAGTAAACTCCAAAGTAGCCACGCATATAATGATAGTGATATGATTCTTTGCTTGTCTTGTGTTAAACTAAACCAATTCATACAGCTGTTGTCCATATCTGTGGACAGAGCCATGAGCGGCACTTCGCCCAAGCCCAACATGAAGAACGATGAAAGGATTGTCACAGCCGTTTCTAATCGTACTGCCTTGTCAACACCATTACTTGCCGCTCCTTGTCTACCTTTAAGATTGTCTTGAACTCGTTTATGATGTAGAAGCTGTCGTACAATGTATTCTTGATCTTCCTCTTCTTTCATATCCGGCTGGTTGCGGTTGCTGCCGTTGTCAGAAGAGGATAAGGATGTTGTTTCACTACTTGACGACAGACTTTCACCTTCAGTAACATCAAATGAACCTTGTTGCTCTATACCTTTCGTCTTCTCATCGACTGTTGTTCCTTTACCCGTTAATGATTGCCAAGTATTAACCATAATACTGGCCGTGCTCATTCTAAACAGTTGATTCAAGGCTGCATGTAATACCCATACAGTAAACAATATATGCATTGCATTCACAAACCAAGCATATGACGATACATCACTATCACTATTCAATATTAAATCTCTCACTATACAATAATGTATAAAGGTATCAACACCTTGCAATATCAATCTCAAAATAGTAACTAACAATTCTGATGGTGAGTGAGTGTAGAACTTATCAATGACTAACCTCATTATACCAAATTTTGATGAATATCGTTGTAATGCATCTTGTCTAACACCACGGGATTTGATAGTGTGATATATTAATGAGTATAGTATCATGTATTGTGTTGATGTAAATCCACTATCAATAGTGTGCTCTTGTGCTACGAGGAATGGTAAGCATAGAAGCATACCAAATGTTTCTCTAGCCCAGTATGCACTCAAAGTACCTACAAAATGGAGATATGCATAAGATATTGCATGTGTTAGAACTGAAGTTCAAAAATTAGTGCACAAGATGTGCTCAAATTACATACTAGGTACTTACCAGCTATACTCCAATGTTTATTATTCTTCAACAAGGCAATACCATATTGACGATCTAAGTGTTGTAATAATGGATTAGATAATACGTTGGTATGTTGTAGATATATCCAATATTCATGTAAGAATAATATAAGTAGTAATGATGAGTTTGGTCTTTGAGTTGTGTCAATATCCTCGGTGGCGGTAGTATTATCGCTGTGTATTGCGGTGTAGGATGATTCAATCATCCATAATGTACCAAAGTGTACAACCAATCCATACATTATTGTGTTTAATGCACGAACTACTGGATCTACTTTGCTTATCAATGACGATGAGGCATTTATTTTTGTTGAGTTATTGTTGTTACTACTTTTGTCGGCATTATTATTTTGATGCGGCATTTTAGCGCCAACTTCTTTTAAAGATTGGGAAGAAATCATCCTTCTTCTTAAATATACTAGATAGATTGCCGAGTGCGTCATTTTTTTTCATGGGGGGAGAAGAAACTGGATACCGTGGGGATAATTATTCATAAGATTGCACAAAACAGTACTCTCTGAAGTGGAAAGTTGTTTGGATTATTCTGCTTCGTGGGATAACTTAATTCCCGAGAGAAGATATTGCTGCAATACTACTTAAAGATAATGTTAGAGAGTTAATCTTCTTGTTTTAGGCTGTATCCTCTAGTATATTGAGTCAAAGATAGGGCGGTATATTTATCCTCTTATTTGATCCCTTCACATTGCTTCTCCCAACACTCACTGCAAAATTTATGATTCTCCTCATCATCTTCCTCATCCTTACACTCTCTGACCTCGACACATTCAGGCTCAGGCAATTCCTGGTTATAGCTTGTACAATCCCTGCGTGCTGAGTAGTTTCCCCTCGAGTCTAATCCATTGCAATTAGCTCTTTCACAGCCACCACCCTGACAAATATTCATATAGCAGTTGTAATTACATATTGATTCCTCGCAAAACTGACAAGTTACCCACGCTGGCACACAATCTTGACAATATGCCAATCCACATTCGTCACTGTACATTGAAAAGAATGACGGTATGAGTACCATGATCTGAAAGGATCCTTGAAGGTACATACAAATTACCAACTCACCAGTCCTTCACAAGATTGCATTCCACACAAGATGCCGGTTGAAGCGGCTTAGTGCAAATACTTCCCTGGCAATAATTCACATTATTACACTCTCGACAATAGTACCTTTCACAGGTTCTGCAGAAATTGAAATCATAATCATTTTCGCATCCACCACAGAAGTTCTTCTCACAATGGTGGCAACTCAAAGACACTACGCCATACTCTAACTGCCACCAGGCTGCATCATTTTCTCCCTGTCCCCAATTCACTAATTCATATGAGTATTCATTTTCAAAACGTTGACAAACTTTTCCACAGTTAAAACAGGGATATCTACGACCATTCAACACCCTATCAAATCTTTGCAAGAACTGTGTCAGTACATTACTCCTCTCAACACGCCATTTCTTGGGTAGCTGAACATGTTCCAAAACATTATCTTCTCTCTCAATAATGCTATTCAAGATAGGTACGACCACAGACACAGAGATGGGAGGCTCGGGATCAATTGTTGGATTCTGATCGAGATAAACAAGGCTTAAATCAATCCGTTCCAATACAGTAGACCCTGTTAGAGGCTGCAAACCAACGCCAGTAATACTAGTACAATTTGTAAAGTATAATGATTTGATTTTGTCAACTCCATCAATCGCTAACAATATCCATCGGATATCATCGTCTATTAAACTACGCCCATATACATCTTGTATATCTTTAAAATTAAGAATCTCCCAGCTCTCTTCAGATGCATTGATGATGGCTTTGCATATCTTAATCTTAGATGATGTTATTGGTGCATCAAAGTCAAAGAGAGAAAATGCAAATGATACACAAGATGTGTTCGGTAGAAAAGACGCTACTTTGGGTAGTATCCCCCCGGGTAAATCACTTAGCTGCAATTGTATAGCATTTGTATCACGTTTTGTATCACGTCTAACGCGCTTATTACTGTATGCGGTCATTTAATGATTCTACAGAGCGAAACAGGGGGGCGTCGGGGGCCAGGGGCCAGGGCGGGGAGATGAAAGGATACCGAAGAAGAAAGGAGACATATCCTGTGCTTTTTGCAAACTTGCATCCACCCAAAACTTCACACCACTTACCTGCTTCATCGTCTATGTATTCCTTGTCTATGGTATTCAATAGGTAACAAGATACATAGTGTAAAGTCTGTGTAAAGTGGTACTTGACCATCCAGCATCCATCTCTTCATAATTTGAACACAAATAGGAAGAACGTATCAGTATCAATATCTCATTCATCGAGTCTATCACTACCATATCACTATCACTATCTATCACTACCCTATGTCACATTGCAAAATATCAATATCAATATCATGAGTAGTAAACAAAATAAGAAGGGTAGTTTGGCAATTGCTGGTGTTTTAGTTGCAGCCGATAAGACATTGGCATACTCATACAATGGACACAAGGAAGATGAGGTAAGCCACACTGATAACGATTTATATCAGGGATCTTCTTCTACTTCTAATTCATCATTACTCTCAAACTAATCTACCTCTCATCTCTCTGTATCGATATCCTCGTATTGATAAAGACTAAACATATTATTGATCCTACTAATATCAATAATGCCGCCAAAGTATCTTCCGTGCAGCAAACTGTTCTTGATGGACACGGTCAAGATGATACTATGCCCGTTCTCTTAGAGGAGGGAACCAAGAAGTTCAAAGATATATCCAAGCAAGTTGATGTAGGGGACCTCAACCAAGATCTTATGATTAGTAAGGGTGGGTATCAGGGTCAGAGACATTCTCGTTTCTCAAACAAGAAAGGGAGTAGTAGAGTTATTGCAAATGCTTGGAGGATGAGAATGCTTGACGAGTCATCATCAGCCAAGCCAACAGTAGTAAAGACCAATTCTCTTTCCATGTCTATGGACAATCTAGATATGAACGGATTCCAATCCACAAGTAGCGGCGGCGGTACTTATTCAAAGAGTTCAAAATCAAAGAGTTCAAAGAGCCGAAGCAAGTGCTCTAAGAAGAAGACCATCGAGTGTGAGAACGGATTTACAACTTCTGTTGGAGGAAAGACTGTCCAGAATACAACCTGTACTGAAGCCTGTAAAGGAAAGTGTTGTGACGATGGTGAGGGTGGAGATCCATGTTCTGGCCTATCGGCTGATATCTGTATGGATGGACATACATGTAGTGGAGGGAAAGAAGCTTGTGTAGATACCACAGCTACCTCAATCTTCAAAGGATGCAGCAATGGTGACTTTGCTTGTAAGTTTGCTGGTGGAGAAGGTGGAAACCTGGGAAAGATTATAAGGAGTTGCAATAATGGTGACCTAGCTTGCGCCTTTGCTGCACAGAATGGAGGTACAATCAATGGCGGGATCATTGACAGTTGCAATGCTTACTTCGCCTGTAGAGGTGTTGCATTTAATAATGGTGGCTTGATCAATGGTACCATCGAGGGCTCTTGCAACAATGTAAGGGCATGTGATAGAGCTGGAAGTGCACTAAAGGGTAGACCATCTCGTTCCATTTCTACTGGACTATACAGTTGTTGCAATGGAGCAAATGAGTGTTACCAAGCCAGTGATACCACTCACCAGCTGAGTGTGATGCTCGTTAGTTCAGTCTGCTTTCGCGAGACTTGTCATGATTATGTAAAGATTGTATAGAATTGTAAAGAGTGTAAAAAGTGGATTCTAAAGCTGAATAATCATCTAGTTGTCAAACCTTTATCTTGGCAAGCACATCCGAGCACATATTAGGCCTGCCAAGATGTGTTCGATGTGCCATGACACATTCACCACCACTCAAGGCGGCACCTAGCCTTCCATACCCACCCACGCCATGTGCAACACACTTGCCTAGTCCCAATATCATCAAATCTATAAACACATCCATGAAACTATCAGCCTCGGTATTAGTTGAGAATGCTACATGTTCAACTTCCTTTGAGTAATCCCGTGCAACTAACTTAATAACTAATGGATGTTTCTTGTGTTTGGTAGCATCTATATAATGTTGGGCAAAGTGTGATTCTTCCAATAGGTAACCAATAGTATCATTATTATCAGATGAGACATATATAGTCGAGTTTGGATGCAATTCAGCTGCACAATTAACTGCATTCGTTGCCCAGTGTATTATCTTATCTTTATGACTTTGGAATGTAAATGTCTTTTCATTTATGTTTTCTACTGGATACTTGACACGTAAATGTACTGATGAGTATTGTTGTGGTACAAGTTGTAATGATTTCATTGTTGATTCGACATGTTGTGTCAATGCTTTGGATGGTGAGAACATCAATCTAAATATGTCATGATATCTAATATAGATACAAGTGTGATGGCATTACAAGTTGATGCAAACAGGATCGTATGTGTTAGATCAGGCATAAAACAACAATCATGTACTCATCGTTCAACAGGCCTTCAGATACACACACGAGACTATAACAATACTCACATCTTATGTCCAACAATATCATTCTCATACTTACGAAACTTGGGAGCTGCACTATCCCGTCGTATCGTACTAACAATCTTTAATCTACTATCTTCTTCGTTACCTTTTAAATTCCAATTCCCTTCTGACTGAAGATACTCATATAGTTCATCTTGTATTGTCCAATCTATACCTTCATAGTAGTCATTACTGTTATCTATTATTGAATCATCATCATGATGAGACGGAGGTATCAAATAATGTTCCAACATTGACGGTTTCTCCCATCGAACTAATAATACACGATTAGTACGATTGGCTAGCATCATATTGTATGGCATATCCTGTAATCTATCCGATGCTCCACCACATTTATCATTAGTGAGACATCGTGATATTAAGAATTTAACATCTGTACTGGTAATGTTATTGCGTTTTGCAGTTATGTACTTGGTACGTTGTTCTTTGTGAAACTTAACATATTCTTTCACCCATATTGGTAAATGTGGTTTGTTTAGTATATGTGATACTGTATGATGGATTGGTCTACTACTACTGTGTTGTTGTTTGTTTCTTCTATAAAATGCCTCCTTGGATTTCAAAAGTGTATCATTATGATCAGAAAAGTGATGTGCCTTTAAATGATTATGTTGCCATACGAATATCGATGCAGCATAGAAAACTAATAGGAAACCAAATGCATATCGTGCTATAGTTTGATAGTATGATTGCTGCAATACTGATGATGTTGTCATTGGTAAACAAGTGCACAAGATGTGTACCTTCGTGTGAAATCCTTTCTATTCGAATTCAGTCAATATTGAATATACAGACTTACTACTACTATTCGAAAGAGCTTTAAAGCTGATCTAATTACTCTGTCATTTGTATATGAAAGTAAGTATTTATTGTGGTCGATATGATATTGCAATCGGTATTACTTCTACTGACCCGGTCAATAAACTTGATTTGCAAAGTCATTTTCATGTTTAATGGTGAAAACTCCATTTTGGTAAGAAGGAAAACAGTCATAGAGAGCGCAGATCTCTATGGTAGTTCTGAATAGATTGATATGCTTTTAAGATAGGTTTATGTTATATAGATCATTTAATTTATCCCCACAGATTCGTTCTAGTCATTAGAGTAGAGGGAAACGATCATGATTGATAAATCCTTCGAACATGATTGTACAAAAATACACCACCAACGACCATCATAATACCAAATATACCACTATTAGTCACTGGATTACCGAAGTATAATATACTAGCCCATACTAATAACGCTCGTTTTAACGTATTGGCAACACTTTGACTAACTGGACTCATACATCCCATTGTGCAATATGCTGATACACTCTGTAAATGATAGAATATCGCATCAATTATTAATAGTTTGGTTAATGACATACCATCATCTTGTAATAATGTTCTTGATCCATCGGAATTGATATGATCATCTTCTGTTACTGGTATATGATAATCTTGTTCTATAATACCTGATGATGTTTCTCCGTCAACATCCATTGCATGATGATGATGGAACCAACCTCTTATTAAGCCCGTTGCATCCCGAAGAACAAATGGCGCTTGTAATGCCAAGGCTGCTACACTTGTATAGAACTGTAACTGTGTTGGTTTCAAGTGCGTTAACATTCTTTTGGACATGACATTCTATGTAGAAGATGCGCGTTTCACAATTATGAAGTTGAAATAGAGATAAAACATAACTTTCGTTAGCATATGCAGATAAAGGCAATCAAATAAAGGCAACTGGAGTTCAAATGAAGTAGTCAACTCGACCACACCTCATATTGAACAACTTGAATTCACATGATGAAACAACAATACCAACACGGACTTTCCTGTACACAATCGGCACAATTATTCGAAACAGCTGCCACAAAACCAATGGTATCAAATGATAATTCAGAAGCCGAACATAATATTAATCCAGCGATGATTGGTAATAATGTCATCATGACAGGCGTGGCTGTACGTTCCTTTAATATTAACTTTGCAAAGACAACTGTAAATGCCGGTGCAGTACTTTTAATTGTTTCCACAAATGAAACCGGAACATGTTCCAAGGCAACTAATCCCAATACTACTGTTAATCCACGTAATATACCAACAATTGACATGTCACGTACAAAGTGAAAACTAACTCCTGATGTTGTATCTGTTGGTTTAGAAGGTGTACCAACTTGTTCTTTCTTAGTAGGTGAACTACTACTATTGAGCATCTCAGAACCACTATCATGTGTAATCATTGCAACACCCGGTACTAGACATCTATAAACTTTCATACATACATTCTGTATATAATTTAATCCCCCGAATGTACTCCATCCACCCAATACTGCGGCAGTAGTCATTTGACACATACCCAAAACATGTACGGATGAGTTTGGTTTACTTAATATAATCTTATTAAGGAAGAGTGTTGCTAGTGATGTTGAGTACCAACATGTTATCCAGAATGCAGTCTTGAAGAATAATGCTTTTGATCTATGATCTTGCTTATTTGGTGTATCTCTGTTATTGTTGTTGTGATTACCATGGTCTATACTTAATGTAGATGATTTATGTTTCTTATTCTTCTTATTACTCAATGAGCCCTTCTTTTCACCACTATCAGATCGCAACAGTGATCGATTTAACTCATAATTTGATATCCCATGTTCTTCATCAATATGCTCTAACGACTCTCCTCTATCACGAGTCTGTTGTTGTTTATATCGTCGTCCGGCACTTCCATTTGATAAATTTGATGCTATTGATTCATTATCATCATTATCGTGTATGGTATCTTGTATCATCATCTTGGAACGTAGATCAAAGTTAGTATTGTTAGATGCACCTCCTCCTCTATGACGTAATTGGTCAGGTCCTGACATTTATATAATATAGCACCTATGTATTTGCAGACTGTAGAACAACACTAACACCAACGAGATATAATGCACGTGTTAGTGTGAGTACTTTATGGCTCAATGGTATCCTATAAATGTAGGCTCGTATATTGCACTGACGATAAAGTATCAAGTAGATTATTCAGCTGAATAGTAGAGGGTATAGCTGGTTTGCAGAGGCGGCGGTATTGTAGTAGAATGGAGAAGGCGTACAAACCACAAGTTTGCAAATAATAATCGTGTTTTCATGTTTACATAATTGGTAGAACTCCTTTTTAGGAGAAACTAGAAACCCCTTTCATATGGCAGGCGGAGAGAGAGACTAGTAGGCAGGTATCATTTATACAATATAGTCACTGAAGCTAGTAATATGGTTACATATCACCTAGGATCTCATTAGTCAGCCGTTCAGCTGAAAGGGCTCTTTGAAACTTCTCCTCCTCATCTTCACCCCCCTCTTGTTCTGTTTCCAATAACAAGGGAAATTGAGCGGTAGCACCATCGACCTCGACAAACTCTTCAGCTCTTCCACCCAAATGTTTGGCCAAGAATAACTCTGCACGACCATTGAAATCGATTCTGTTTTCCGGCCTTGAAAAACCATGACCTTCGTCGGGATACAGAACATACTCGACTGGTATACCCTTCTCTTTCATTGAGAATGCAATCTGATCCGCCTCGGCTTGCTTTACTCGCGGGTCATTAGCACCCTGTCCAATCAACAGAGGAGATTTGATCTTATCAACATGGAATAAAGGAGAGATCTTCTTATTAAACTCTTCATCATTATCAACATCTCCGATTTTTAGTAGCATTCCATTACGTAAGGGAGCCCAGTAGGGTGGGATTGAATCAAGTAGTGTCTTGATGTTGCTTGGACCAACAATATCAACTCCACAACAGTATACATCAGGCGTGAATGTTAGGCCAGCTAAACAAGCATAACCTCCGTAACTGCCTCCGTAGATGCAAATCTTATCTTTGTCTGCAATCCCTTCATCGATTGCCCACTGTACAGCTGACGTAAGGTCGTGCTGCATGTCTCCCACACCCCACTGCTTATCGCCTCTGTGTAAGAATGACTTTCCATAGCCAGTAGAGCCACGATAGTTCACCTGAAGTGTAGCATAGCCACGATTTGCAAACCATTGAGCTTGTGCCCTGAAGAGAGATGAAAGTAACTTCTGTTAGTACATATAATTTGCAAAGACAATTAAAATGATAAAACGATACAAATAAAGACTTTCCTGAATCCCCAGTAGTCTCTAGCCCAAGGACCACCATGAACTAATAAGATCAAGGGACTTGGTCCTTCCTCAACTGCTCGTGTCAAGTAGGCCACTAGTTCCAATCCATCGTGGGCCTTGATTCGAACGTCTTCCATGGGTGCAAACTTATAATCCAATAACTTGGGATTCGACACAAACAGTGGAGTGATAGTCTTTGATGGCTTGTCATAGATAACATAAGAGGTTGGACCATCACTCTGCATGTATGATACTACCCATTTACTTTCATCTAATGATCGACTTGCAACTCCTACCTCAACATTTGAGTTTGGTGCCTTGTCTTTGAGAAAGTCATGATCCGCCTCAAGTTCCTTATCAAAGAAGACTCGTTCAGTCCGTTCATAGTTGTATGTTAATGCACGTAACTCTTTTGTATCCTTTTCTAATGTAATTCCACCCACATTACACTTATCATTTGAATATATTTCTTCCAATGTCTTGCCTGTCTTTAAATCAACTTTGAGTAATGCAGTTGTTTCTCTATCCAATGAGGATGTTAAATAACCCGTCTCACCACCTGGGAAGAAGTTGATTAAACCACCTTCTTCACCGTATGGGAAGTGAAAGATATCCTTCCATTCTGTATCTTCTTTTGAACCTTGTACTAAATCAGCTGACATTCTAATACGGATAGTAGTTGAACTATCCTCGGAGTTTCGTACAGTTGCAGCTCTAATTTCGAATGATTCATCCTCGGTCTTCCATCCGATGACATCTCCAGGATTGATAGTGTCCAAGTGCTTTTCACCAGTTTTGTAAAATACTCTGTACATATCAAAACATTTACTATCGCGTTCATTAGTACCAACGAGTATCTGGTCTGGATATCGATAGTTAGTAAATATATTCTGTGCCTTGACATTAGCACCCGGTGTTAAATCCTTCACGGGTGGTAAATAGTTTGCTTCCTCGGTATCAAATGCTGAAAGTGCATCAACAGCAAATAAATGAAAGTTCTCATCACCATCGTTATCATTCATATAGAATATGGTTTGTGAGTCATATGCCCATGATACTGATCGAATAGCACGTTTTGGCTCATTTGTTATCATTTTATCAGTCGATTTGGATGCATTGGGTATACTTAAATCACGTATGAAGATGTTCATTACATCGTTTGGTCTATATATATATAAACAAGAGCCATGATTGTGAGCATAGTGTAAGCACTTGAATTTTGAGCACATGATGTGCACATCTTAGCAAAGATATCAACTTACGATGGTGCTAAATATGCCAAATATTTACCATCCGGAGATAATACAGGTGAAATATTCTCCGGATTACCAAATAATACCTCACGTGGTATTAGTTCATCGGATGTTGTTCGTTTAGTAGTTGTTGCAAACATGCTTGTTTTTGTTGGTGCACAATTGATTTTAGATTTGTGTTTTGTTAATGATATTGGAGATATGAAGGCCGAAGTGAACAGAGGTGAGAATAATATTGCAATGTAAGCAAGTATGTGTGCTTTGTTATAAAGAACCATATCGGCGAATAGGACCGACGGCGGCACAATAGGAGACTATGAGATATGATGATTTAGTACAAGGTTCAAAAGAAGATACAGA
>Ga0214479_100279_pt1 | contig 33176 bp, 25 predicted proteins | sample M1_20Mar14CPVII9_5_FD_165054 | JGI IMG/M metagenome (GOLD analysis project Ga0214479, IMG submission 165054) | Marine eukaryotic communities from Monterey Bay, California, United States - M1_20Mar14CPVII9sort6BwellE14 | ecosystem: Environmental > Aquatic > Marine > Unclassified | place: USA...
GTACACAATATACCGGTCTATATTGTATAGATACTTGCACAGCAAGGATAACGTTGTTCACAACACAATGTTTACAAGTTATGATCTCTACGAGAGATCATCTACTGAAGAGGTTGAGCCCAGCCAAAGCTTGAGCCCAAAGATACCCAATAATCGTGGTATCCAAACAATTGCATTTGAGTTGAGAAAAAATGATATCATTATCGGAGATTATCGGTTGTGTCGCCAAAACATGTTTTTTGTTTGAGTTTGCTGTTGAGGTTGATGAGTTGACTGATATCGTTTTGCCAGAGGCTCCTGCAGTGGTCGAGTGAGCCCAGGCCTTACTGGTAGTATTTATCAGTCCCTCTACAGATAATAACGCCCTACAATATGTGAATCGCGGCGCCATCGTACCACCATATCATGTTTCATTGTGTGTTTCGACACATCATTGCAATTAGGTTATGTAATTATGTATGGGGTTATGACATCAATGTAGTATAACAGCACTATTATTATGAGTTCATGACAACTTCCGGGGTCGGCTGGGGGTATAGACTCTCTAGAGAGGTACATATCATGTATTTAGGGTGTAAATTAAGATCTCGTCAAGATATGATGAATTAGTTAAGTGGTTTAGATCCAATGGTTATCATGTGTATCAATTTGCAATGTATCGAATTGAATGAGAAAGGTTAGCAAGATTGATGAGCATATAGATTCATTGAGCATAGTTACACATACAACAAGGAAATACCAACAGACATGACTGCCGAGGAATTAGTTGAATACAACCGCTCAAAAGTTTGATATACGGCTTCATAAATCATAGCAACAAGTACAATTCAAGTGTATTATCAGGAATTGGTTATGTTTTATTATCCATTAAACACCATGGACAACGTGCCCATAAAGAGTGAAGAGGAAGAGGACAAGAAGGTAGCAGCAGATATGCCACCATTACCCGCAGTTGATGGCCAATCCTCTTCAAGCAACAACAAGCAATCATCACAGCGAAATAATAAATATGGCAATTTACCAGATGATACTAGGCCGGATGTGTGTAGCACTTTTCAAGCTTGGACTCAGCCAGCTATACCTTCTTATCCTGGTGTGCCTCCTGCCACCGACGGGTTCAACACTAACTTCTACCCACGTCCTCCTCATCTTTACAATCCGCCTCAAGCGTTAACTACAAATGTAGGTACAACATTGGATGCGGCTAATATGGAGCCACTACCATTTAGAGACACCTCTTTTTCTAGTCTTGCTAGGAGTCATGATCATACCATCGATAGTACAGATATACTCATGGGGAGTTTAAAGCAACCTGTTGATGATGATGCTACTATCAATTATAAAACGGATCAAACTGAAGATGACGAGGCAGTGTACGGTAATGCAATGGAGAAAACATCAAACCCTGATAGCTCTGATCAAGCTACCCTCAAATCACCACCTGTCAAAGCTCCACCACCCGCCACAGCTTCTCACAAACCTAAAGCAAAGTCTCGTCAATCAAAGAAGAAGAGAAAGACCCCATCACCACCCTCTCCTGGTATGGATGGTTGGATGACTAAGTTTAATCTTCTCAAGGAGTATAAGGATGAACACGATGGTAGCTGTGACGTACCCCAGAAGGAACCTGTACTTGGCTCGTGGGTGAATAAACAGCGTATGGAGAAGAAGAAGTTAGACGAAGGGACTAAAACTTCTCTTACCAAACAAAGGTTTGAGCTTCTTGTATCGATTGATTTTCAGTGGGCTAAGTCCAAAGGTCAAGAATCATGGGAGAGGAGGTTCAAAGAACTGTTGGAATTCAAATCAGAAAACGGCAGCTGTATTGTCCCTACAAAGTGGACAGAGAACCCTGGTGAGTTTGCGATGCTCTTATCTTCAGTTATTGCTCATTTGATACTAACCAGTCCTTTTCTACAATTCGCTATTTATGGTTAGCCCTTGGACGTTGGGTCACAAGTCAAAGAGCTGATAAGAAGGCTGGTACCATTGACGAGAGCAATGAGCGAAGGCTAACTGCTATCGGTTTTGTGTGGGATCGTTATGAGAAGAAAGCAAATGGTCAGGAAGATACAGTTGAGGAAAAGATCGTGCATAATACCAGATCGAGAAAGAGATCTTAGATTAGTGGGGATGATAGTGTTGAGGTTATGTTAATGTTGAGTTTATGTGTCGTAGAAGTTGAGTACTAGGTCAAACAAATGAGTATACAATCATCGTAGTCTACTTTACATTAATACAATCTATACAACTCTTTGCAGTTCCGATTCTTGTAGTTGCCATTCTCTTTCTCGCCCTCTCTTCGCATCTACATTCATCCTGATCAAAGTATTGTAAAAAGTACTTAAACTAAACTGCACAAAGTCTTCGAGTATGGCCGAGAAGGTACTATCTGATACAGAATTAAGGCCATCGGGGCATCGGATACCCTCGGCTCCTTCAGTGTCGATACCATCTTCGATTAGCCCTCGAATAAAGGCGACAGTCTTTGGTATACTTGCCAAGTCCCTGAACATAGTCAATGCTTGGAGGTACTCCTTCTTGAGGATTCGTAAGTCTACTTGCTTGTTCATACTCAAGCTTCTAATATCTCTTAGCTCGTTGTTCTCAAGTAGCAGAAAGGGAACTAGTCGACGTAACGTGGCTCCACACTCTCTTCGGGGCTTGACTAAGATGCCACGAGATGATGGGTTGTCACAATCATTCGGTCGTCTTGCAACTTCTGCCAAGGCATGATGCAAAACAGACTTCATTCTCACGTCATGAGACATTACCTCCTGATATGGACTTGAACAATACCCTGCCGGTATAACTATACTATTCTTATTCCTTCCTGGGCCACGGGCAAAGTAATCATGTAGTGCATAGTGTATAAAACCTTCAACAGTTGTATCACTCTCTAAAGAGAATGTGACATGCATGGAAGGTTCGTGAATAACGTTCTTAAGAGGAGCAGCCTCTACCGAGTCAATTTGGTAGTCTGGACAAACGTCAAAGTCAACCCATTTCCTTTTGATCTGACTGGCATCAACCGTTGACGCATTGTGCATAGTACCTCGAGGAATATACAGTACATCGCCTGGACAAAGAGTGAACTCAAGGTACTGATTCTTGTCGGAATAGTAGTCAATTTCAGCCTGAGTTGGCTGAACATTATTACTCCTACCGGCAAGGTATATGTTTGGTTCTCGAGCTACCGACCATCTCTTAACTCCGGCTAGTTGGATGATGATAACTTTAAGATTAGTTTGAGGTATAGAGGTACATAGAAGGGGAGATAAGGTTGGTATAAGTCAGTAGACAAAAAAGTGCACAAGATGTGAGCATGCCATCTACTGTCTACTACTTACCGTCCTTGATATCCCAATGAACACCAACACCTTGGTGTCTATCTCCTCTTCTTCTAACTTCCGGTGTCATATACAAATTGACATTAATCAGCTTGTTTCCTAACTCTTCTTCCAATACTCTTGTCATTCTATTCACCGGTTCCCATCTCTTTTGCATTTCATACATAACCAAACTCCTACCATCATTATTAAAATGATTGATAACTTCATTCACTGTCTGTATCGTACCTGGTTTAATACCATCAACTACTTCATTACCATTTGATTTTGTTATTGTTTTAACTACCTTAAAGTCAGTAGGGTGATGTAAATGGGGTAGTATGTGAAGGGTATCCTTTACTGAAAGGAGTGACATGATTGGATCTATACTACCGGCATGTCCATTGTACTGCAATGTAGATGTTCGATTGTGAAATATAGTTGGTATAGAGTTTAATGGAACTGGTTTGGATTGTGTGTTGGTGTTGAATGAGACTTTGGAGAGTAGTGGATGGACTTCCCATGCATCTCGGAGACGATTCATATCTGGAAATAATGCAGCCATGAGAGAGGTCTCGTCCAAACTGAAAGAGTAGAATTTATCTACACTGTCAACATATGTCATATCTTGATGTTTGCTTCTTCTACCAGTGGCTGATATCTTCTCCTCGTGGCTATCAAATGACTCCTCATGACCAACACTGAATGAAGAGGCGTGTACACAAGATGTGCTCTTGTCTCTGTGCAAGAGTAATGATAGTAGAACGATGATTGACACCGATATATTTCTCCGTCTTATTAGGTCAAGTATCACCATGCTGTATATGGATCTGGTATATTGCAGAATTCTCGGCTACTTTGCAACTCTTTGCAATTGTTTTATGTTCCCTCAAAAATGTCGTGATCAGTATTGAGGATATCGCTCTATTCTCTCTCTACTTTTCAAGGTTTGAAACACCGGAAGCGGGGCAGCCTGGATCTCTGAGCACTAAAGTCTATATATTGTGTGAACAAATAATATATATCCGCCGCTCAATAGAGATAATAATATCGGCCATTGTTAAATTGTAAGAGTATTCTTTACTGTTCATCACGTGCGAACTTAGCCAGTCGGAAGTCATTGTTGCTTGACCTTTGATGCTGCGGTTATTCAGACCTTTTTGCGTTGTATCGCCATTTACCCTTTTTTCTTCTTAGTGAAGTCCTGTCGATGCACAGTAGTATTGTCTATACTTTACTTTATACTCCTCTTAGTTGGAACTGCAAACTTAATTCCTCGTTTCTTCACAGCCCTGGAAATTGCCTCAAGTATACCCTGTCTTGCCTCATAGTACTTTTCTCCAGACGGACCATTTCGTAAGCGGCAATCAACTACTACCTCTACATGGTCACTTTGATAATCTGTCCACTTAACTCGAAAGGTACGGCTTCCATCAGTGACTACCTTCGGACAAGAACGTGCAATCTCTTCTCTAATCTCTTCACATAACTCAGGAATCAGGTCAATTGCCTCATACTCAAATCTTAATCGTTGTTTAACCTGACTGTAAATCATCCTCGATCTGTTACTAATTCGTATATCCGAAAGCTGTGTGTTTGGAATCTTTGTAATTACTTCATCAAAGCCTCGTATCTCTGTATTCAACCAACCCATATAGGTCACAATACCAGCAGTCCCGTCTCCGAGAAGAATGCTATCTCCGACATTAAAACTGTCTGCGGCCGATAGTGCCAATCCATTCAACATTCTCTTCACGAGATCTTGACTAGCCAGTGTAATAGCAAATGTCCCTGCTCCACTGATTGCAAAGATTGATGATAGACCATTGCCCCGTTTAACGTTCAATATATCACTCCATATAAAAGCGAGGATAAGAAACATGAAAAAGTCTGAAATTTTATCAAATATCTCGACTATTCCTTCTTTGCCACGACGACTCCTTCCACTTTTAGGTGCAGCATTATTAACCAAAGCTCGAAAGAATCCGCGTTTATATATTCGTACTCTAAATGTAATCCAGCAGCTATACATTAACTTGCCAATTAACTTGCTTATATCCACCTTTTTGGATTTGATACCGGCGACTTCCAAGGCGACTTCAAAAGTATCCAAAAAGTATAATACCAATGCAATACGAGATGCTTGACTAATTGTTTCAGTAACTTGATATGAATAACTATCTTCATATTGTACACCCGGTTTACGAAATCGATATCCAACATTATTGTAGAAGAATTGACCAATCTTCTCAGGAAAGATACTGAGTATTAATACCATTACTACATCCAAGAGATGTGTCTCTGCTCTCATTATTGATATGATTTTCATTGCCTGTTTATTATTTATTAATAGCTTACGCCATGGTACTCTACCGGCAACTGCTAGGTTCCTACTAATAGCCAAAGATGATGTATCACTTGCTGCATTTAATTTGTTGCAGTTTTGGGAGGGGGGTATCTTCGGTACTAAGACATTACTGCTTGGCGATACAAATGCAAGAGATGCATTTAGTATCACGAGAACTAGTAGAAGGAATAGAGCATATCGAATCATTGTGGATGGGGTAATAAGATGGCAATGCTATCGAAGAGTTATGGGTACTATTGCCAATCAAAAAGATATGGTCGGTATCTTTATCCTTGAAAAGATCATACCCGCCGTTCTTAACTCGGATTGTACACGCTACAATTACAATATACGATGGGGACGAATAAGAAGAACAACCAATCTAACGTTTCTCGGGGGAGCACTCTTCTCAAAATCCCGACTGCTGAATCATTTACATATTACAATGAAAAAGTTGTTAATTGCCAAGAAGAACGTCGTCGTGTTCGTACTACCTTTAATACATCACGTATTAATAATGAAGCCGAACAAATTGCAATTCGTGGTCGTAGGGCTAAAGTGGCCAAGCAGAATCAAAAGGCATACGATTTATATACGGCGGCTCTTGCCTTGGATCCTTATAATCATATGTATTGCCATCACCGTGCTGAATTATGTTTCAGTGGAGAACAATACCAACTTGGTATGTGGGATGCTCAAGCAGGATTAGATCTATGTACACCATTAGAAGACTACAAAGATGATGAATGCTTTGCTCTTTTGTGGTGCACACTCACAATGTGTTGTATGAGATTACGGCAATTTGTAAAAGCCAAGAAATATTGTGAACTTGGTATTGCAAACATTAGTGATAGCAATCCTGCATACTTGCCATCTTTAAGAAGACTCAATTTCTACCACACAGTAATTGTCGAACAAATTGGTACTCAGCCAACCGATATTGAACCGATTATTTTCAAAAGTATCGGTGATGCGGGCAATGATCTTTCGTTTGTTTACTCTATCAAGGTTGCCTGGACTGAAGAGCCGCCACGTGCGGTAGCACCAAATCAACCGGAACTTCTTGCTATTGATATTGACAAGTCCATGCCTGTCAAGGAAATGTTTGATCATGTGGGCACTGAGATGATGAAGGAGTGGACAAATGATAAAGACATGTTCGAAAAGAAGGGTAGCAATGTTGGACTGTCGTCTCTAGTTGTATTGGCACCCATTATTTATGCGGTGCAAAGATACAAACTATTTAAAGTTTCATCATCTTGGGTAGTCACATTATTGATTGGAGTCCTAGGATATAAAGCGATCGTTGGGATTAATAGTAAAGGGGAGAAAAGGGAAAAGATTGTCTTTCAGGTGCCGGGGAAAGCAAACTATTGGGTAACTGCCATACCAGTGTTTGGCAAGAAGGATACGTCTATTATTCAGAAGTATCTTATGCCGCAATGTATGAAGGATACAAAGATTGTCATTCTAAAGCTGGAGAAGAGTGAGGAACCTCCAGTTGTAGATACTGACGAATATGTTTCAGCTATCGTTAAGAATGCATCTCTCTTTCAACAAATGTATGGCAAAGGTGAAAGGCTTGTGGATAGACTTTGAGATAAGTGGAGGGGGTGAGATGCATTGAATAAAAGTAAAAGAGGGAAAGTACAAAAAAACTGGGAAGAGATATGGGGTAGGAGAGGATTGCAGAGGGAGGTATTGTGAGATGCATTGATTTATATCAAAAGAAGTATAATGAAACAAAGAAGGACAGTCAACGAAACTATGCAGATAAAAAGAGTGTATTAGACATATTTCATTGAGTTTGCCCTGTGTAGGCCGCTGCATTCTATCACTGTTAGTTGTTAGGTTTAGTACTACATACAGGCATTGATTCAATCTGGCCAGATATAGCCTTATGCCCTACATAAAGCTAGATGACTTGTAAGATTGAATTACTCCTTCCGAGTTGAGGAAGACCTCTATGCAGCTTTGATGGAGCTATGCAATCAACTTCAACGAGTTGAAGATAGATAGATACGATTGCACTAAAATGAGAACCCTTGACTCGATGAGATGTAAAATCTGTCCTTTTATTTCTGATATCTTGTCATATTATATCCGAAACGATGGGTCATTGGCCTCGGCAGTAGTTCTGGCAGTACAAATCTTTTACTTCAATGACACTATCTCTCGGCCCGATTAAAGTAAAATCTATACACATACAAACAAGCAGCCTTGTTGATGAATCTTTGCAACATGCTGGTATTATAATGCGTTCATCATATTGCAAAACCAACAAAGACAATGGCAGAAGAATCTATTACTATGGAAGGGCACCACATTCATCTAAAGGATCTATTCCATAAAGAGTGCAATGTATCCCACCGACGAGATGATTATCTTTCAGCCGAGCATCAAGATAAGATATGGCGTGATGAGGTAAAGTGTCAACACGACAAAGAACTATACCGACGACCTTCCTCACCTAAGGATGTCATATCTGACAGAGATGTATTACGTTTGTCACCATCGTCCGTGTTTACTTATCCAACATCAGAGGATCTCAAATCCACCGATACACTATCGTCGCATTATTATACACCAGCGTCTCCGTCCGATATATGCATTAGATGGAGAGAGAAGATTGTTGAATGGATGTATCTAGTAATTGATCGGTTTGGTAAGTTCTCATATCATATGTCTCTTTTGTATCCCCCACTCCAATTACTGTATCCTGTATTCATTTATCCTAATCCCCCCCCCTCTTTGCAATACCAACTTCTCATGAAAGATCTTAGCCGTGAGATTGTTAGTATCTCTGCTTTCTACCTTGATCAGTATCTTTCCAAGCATTATGTTGATGAGGAGGTGAGAACATGCCTTCTGTTCAGATATTCCTTCGGAGGATACCCTTTTTAATGTTGTATTGTATACTCATCTTTCTCTTCTTCAAAATCATCTACTACTATAGCTCTTCCGACAGGTTGCAATGACATCCATTTACCTTGCAATCAAAATCCATAGTCCAAAGAAGGCATCTATCCACATGATTGCCTCAATGTGCAAGGGAGAAGTAACAGTATCTCAAATTGAAACCATGGAACTTCAGATTATGAAGGATCTTCAATGGCACTTGTTCCCACCTACTCCTATGAACTTTATCAATAATCTCTATCCTTTGTTGAGTGCTACACTATCAAGTGATGGTACCACTCCAAGGTCAAGTTCAAGAAAGAGAAGCAGGCATTATGGTGATATGGAACGAGATCTCCAAGACTCTTTGGATCTATCAACATTCCTGGTAGAGCTTAGTGTATGTGCATATCCATTCATCATGGCTAAGCCATCTTCCATTGCCGTGGCTGCTATGCTATACAGCTTTGATCATTTCGATATCCCTCAAGATGTTCACGAACATGTCAAAGAGATATGTTCACAACATGATGTGAACATGATAGAAGTTGAAACATGTGAAACATTGTTGGGAGATCTATACCGAGCTGCCATGCCACAAGAAGAAGAAGTATCGTGCCCATTGATATCTGATGAAGAATAGGCATCAGATCGATGACGACCATCGGTATCCTATAAAGTTGGACTGTCTAATTTGATAACAACTCCCAACTATTTGTTAGTTGACCGCCGAGACATGTCCAACATTCTTTCAGCCTTAAGACTCAACCCCTCAAGAATTATATTGTCGAGGATTGGATGATTACCATTGTTGTTAACTGTCTGTTTGATTGTATTATGTGCACTACTCGCCATGCTCAAGAAGATATCTCTCGTGGTGATATATGTAGTCGAATGTTGTGTTTGCTTCTTTACCACACATCTATGAGGAGAATATTGTAGCAAGTATTGTAGACTAAGAAGATTGTAGTAGAATATTCTTATTCCTTATGTTGCATTGTTGAGTAGTAGTAACTATCATAATCATGTGATGTTGACATATCTTGTGGTCATTTTTGCAATATCATATTATTGCAACTACCCGGCCTTGATGCTTGCACAACAACACTGATTGAGTTTATAGTGCTAATGCCTCATATATACAGTGTTTTTTTTGCAATAATTGACGCTTAGGCCTATTGCCTCCATATCAATAGAAATTATCCATCATCCACCAGTGTGCGTAGGAAGGATACCGGCCAATAAAAATGACAACTCGAATTAATTATTCAGTAACAAATAATATTTGATAGGCTCTAGAGGGGTGGTACAAACAGTATAAGGTTTGGTATACATTCAGTGTCAACAGTACTGCAGTCTTTAACGTTCTACCGAACTCTTGTAGTCAAGAATATAGTATAAATATAAACACATATATACACATCATATTATATGGAAACAAATGATAATGACAGACAATGAGGATACAACACAACAAACACTACTTCGAAAGGGAGGCAAGCGACGACGTAACTATGATCATCTCTTCTCAACTGTTCTACCCCGAACAGCCAACGCTATCGATTCTAATTCAATGCTAGCCGACTTACCAAACACTGCAAAAGAACAAATCAAATCCTACATATTAAATCGATCACCGGGATCATCTGAAATTTATGATGCATTATTCTGGATTGCAACTAATTATCCTAAACAGTTACGTACTAAAGAATTGTGTGAAAGTATCGAATCCATAACATTGATTGGTGCCAAGCTTAATCACTTATTAGCATCATCGTCAAATACTGAAAGGAAGAAGAATATGACAATCTACGACCTTGCGTGTGGTCACGGTCTAGTTGGCATCTTATTAGCATATCGCTTTCCAGATATCAAGGTAGTTTGTATAGATAAGGAAAGAAGATCATGCTGGAGTACATATATTGATGCATTTGAACGATATGGTGAAAAATCCAAAGATAATGATACAGTAATGTCCAACCTCGAGTTTAGAGAAGGTGATATTATGAATAAGTTTACACCAACATTATCTCCCAATACATCATGTTTTCAACCAAAGATTGGTGATTATCTAATATGTATTTAATAATAGGCTTAGAAGAGTTATAAAACGTCTTATTACTTATTGTTGCAGTGATTACTTGATTTGTACGTCTGCAAATGCCTTGTCAAAAACCTCCTTTCCATTGTCGTCGTCATCTACAGTTACAGCTACCTTTTCGATCCAAAACTTAGGTTCTCTTAACGGCCAGCGGCCGGTTGCAGCTGAGTATGTTGGCCATTCAAATCCAGTGACGTTATCATCGTTCAATTTATTTAGTAACCCAAAACCCCCAACTCCACCTTTTTTTTCTGACATTGCAATTCCTCCCTTGTGCTGTGCCTTGTCCCACTTTTTGATTGGCAACTTTCCTTTCTTCTTGTATCCACTTTCATTATCACCTTCCACCTCGTACGCCACAAAATAATAATACTTCAGTTTGCCAGCTCTACTAGCTGTCGTATTTTCTCTCCCCAACGCAATGGCCTTTTCACGCATTTTTGTCAAAATAGCATCAGATTCTTTGACTGGTACATACCATGAGAAGTTTTTCTCTCCACCCTTCGCTAATATGTTGTGTTTGTAACTAAATATTAATCCATGACGTAAGTATTTCCCATCTTCTGTAAAATCCGATGCTCTCGAATATCCCCCAATAAGGGTTTCAAAGCTCCTGTCCAACTTAGCTTTAATCCTCTTAGGTAATGGAATGTATTTCAATCCTTTTGACACGTTGTAAGCTCGCTTCCCACACCTTGCTATAAGGAAGTACTCATCATCATCTTTGATTGCTGGTTTATTGTCTTTGGTAATAATGCATTTCTCAATATTCTTCTTGTTATTGAGTTTAATTGTATTAATATCAAATCCCAATTTAACCAAATTAGACCCACTAATATATGATAATGTTTTAACCGCTTCTACCGAAGCAAATAATCCTTTACGTTGTCCTTCTGGTATTTTTAGTGTATTTAGTACACCTTGTTTCTCAAAATTATCAAACCCATAAGTTGGTGACTCTTTCAATTCATTGCCCTCAAGGCCCTTATCAAACTTTCCTAAAGTTTCACCAGTGAGTTTACCATTGTTGTCTTCAATGGTACAGCCTATGCTCATTCTCTCTACAATACTACTACTCATACCGCCAAGACCATAATTCTCATCATCTTGTTCGTCATAATCCATATTATTCGTTTTCATTGATGGAGAAACAGTATTGGTATTATTATTAGATCCACCATTGTCATCATCATCCCCTTCATTATCACTATCCCCCTCTGGAATGAAATTTTGTATAGGCTGTGTAATATCGATCACCTCATTTTTATATTTACCAAATCCAAATTGCTTTTGCAACGTATCTGTTGGAACTGCCGCAACGGCATTAAAAACATCTCCACCATTAACTGCCATGTTGGCCGCAATTATTGCCTCGGCCGCCGATGGTTTCTCGCTCATATTTACCGCTGTTGTCCTTGCCTAGCAGAGCTATCTGCTCGTTATATTATATCGATACATAATATCACTTTGGGTAATAAATCGTCGAATTTAGTGTAAGTTACCTAAACCCTAAACCTAAACTTAATTTAGATACCTCCTATCTCTAGACACTTTATTTTTGATCATTCGTAGTGCTATAGTGAGAACTCTCAACATTATAACTAGCTCCAGACTATAAATCAAGGTGAGATATTTATGTGGACGGATGGGAAGATCTGTTTCTAAATGAAGATAAATTAATCATTGAAGCAGCTGCATTGTATCAGACTATTTTTATACTAACAAACAGCAGTGGTGGTGCACTGTTTTTATTGAGTTGGAGGCTCCTTTTCTTCAATTTATTGTATGTCATCATTGGTTATTGTATTTAAACAATCGATCATTATCATTGTAAATGACATAATTAATGCTGGTAGGACCTGTAGTGGTGTTTGGGGAGTGAATGGAGTATTACAATTTATGATATGGAGGCATGACTTAATTCAGGTCAAATGTATGAGCTTCCTAATTGATTCTGTGTATAATTCAACACTCACAAACAATTCATTTTATATTATCATCGAATAATAACAGGTATGTAATGATGCTGGCCTTCATTAGCTCAAGTTTGAGCTTGTGGGAGAGGGTATATGATGATGTAAGTTTATCAAGACATGATTCAGTTTCAAATGTGGGGTGTGTACTATATTTTCACCAAGATTATTAATATCTAACTATTTGATTAATTTAATTATCATTATTACTTACTATTGGTACAGGTTTTTGATGTTGTGGGATTGTTTGTTGTTGGTTAGGAGGATGTGGGTTGATGGGGGTGATGTGTAATGTAAGTTGCATTTCAAGTGTGGAAAGTGTACTGTTTTTCATCATAATTATTGATATCTAACCATTTGATTCATTCTATTATCATTATAACTTACCAATGGTATAGTATTTTGTTGTTGTGGTATTGTTTGTTGTTGTTTAGCAGCTATCGGTGATGGGTGTGATGTGCCGAGGTGGTAAATTTACGAGGCAGTCAAAATCAACATCAAAATGCCAAAAGAATGTAAATACACTTTAAAGGTAATCACCTTGGGGGTGCTGGACAAGGGGATTTTTTATGGGCTTTTTTGGAGAGGGCCGGGGTTTTGTTTTTTGTTCTGAAGTGTACCTTGGGGATCAATTTTCATTTTCCCCAAAAAGATTTTTCGAGTTGCATTGTGTCTACCACCGCCTCTCCACCCATCACCTACGCCGCTCTCCTTCGGACTGCACGCCGGCCACGGACAGCTCTGCTGTTGGCGCCATCCATACACTCTCCTCCTCCTCTGCTATATCCATATCACAATGTGATACTACTACCAACAGTATAGATTGGCAGGAGAGGTGGTGGTGGGGATAGAGTGATGGTTTGGATGGGTGGTGATTGATGATTAATGATGTGATGATGTGCTACACATATATGAGTATTGCTATGTTTCATGTTTAAGATGGTTGTTTATACTATTATATGCTAATGTGTTCATCTTCTTAGCCTCTCTCTCTCATTCATTGCATAGACATAACTCAATATTTGCATAGACATAACTCAATATCATCAATCCAATGAAGCGCTATCCATTCTCTCCAAGCAAGGCGAATAGTCCATCACGCAATGGCAAGAGGAGGAGGAGGGCAGTAGCCAAACTAATGAGTAAGCTTCCATGTGCATTCCTCAGTGATGAGATTCAAGCTGATTTAGAAGCATATCTTGCTGAGGGTGTAGGTGATAGAACAAAAGAATCTTTTATTGAAGACAAGGGAGGACTCCTGTTATCATTAATGAAGAATGAGAAAGTAGTACTTGGGCACCTTGGTTTCGAACAAGATGATTGGGATGAGATACATAGGCGTTTGGTCGACTTCAACGAGAGGGAGCCATTACTTGTTAGCACATTTGAAAGAGGAGGACATAGTAGTGGAACCAATTCACAGCGGACCTTTGCATTGCTGCAGATGTTTGATGCTGAATTAGTTAAGGATGGGAAAGATGCCTTCTTCACCAAGATTATCAAAGCAATGCAGAAGTGTTTTACTATCAAGCACGGATGGTTACTAGCTAATGAGTCTGGTGTTCACCCTGAGCACCAGGATGGCGATTACAAAGGCACCCACCGTATCATTTTCAACTTTGGCTGTATTGACAAGACTATGACATTCAGGAGGGGAACTGAGACGGTAACATTTACAATCCCTCACATGTCGTTTGTCGTCTTATCTATGGAAGGAGGCGGAGTTATTGGTAACATCTGCCACGGAGTTAGTGCCGACAGCCCTTCCTGGATCTTTGTACTTGAGGTTACAATGAAGAACGCTTAAGTGATGTTCTCTTTGTAGCTGTATCATGTCATACTACTTTGTTAGAGTGTACCTAACAAATAATATGACATGTTACATCAAAACTGTGAACATACTGCAATGGTTGCAACGATCTATCACCATTTATTATACAAACAGCTATAAATTATCAATGTGGATATGCAGTAATGCCATGTTGTTTACGTGAAAATATGTTAGGTGTTCGCACATCAAGTAGCAATCATAATTGGGGCATGGATGATACAAGTCGATATTCATTACAGGTGGGATACTTAGCTGGAAAGTATGGTTGTGAAAAGATTATTTGTATATCAAAGTATATTACTAATCGGTATTTGATCATTATTGGGGATTGGTATGACAAGAATATGTAGGTGACACAGGAGACATTTATATGACGAATAGATAGCTATATGCGAAACAACAAGCACTTATCTCTACTCATTTATAAAGACAGTATCGGCCCAATCTACAATCTTCTCTTCTCCGTTCAAGATCCATTCATTATCATCTTTGTCAAGAAAATCAGAATCAATATCAGTACTACAGCATGTCGAAAGCACCATCAGTGGTCGGATCACAGACTTTGTATGACTCTCCTTGTTGCTTCCGGGCTCGAAGAACTAGCACCTTCACAGCCCTGAGACTATTTATAAAATCAACAAGTGATGCTGCTTGATTTCTTGATACCACTAGCGATTAAGGTATCATCTGGTATCTTTATCTCTCTGCTATCTTCTACCCGCATGATTGGCTGGAAAGAAGGTTGAGAAGATGAAAGTTTCTTTACGTTGCTGCGTGAGCAGATGAAAATTGCCCGCAGGGAGCCCTTTCCCATCACACAGTATCCTTATTTCATAGGTCTTTCCTTCATAGTTCTCCAATTCTTTCTCCCAATTTGAATTGGGATTCGTCGTTGAAACTGGCTGATACGCCTCGATCACTTGACGAATTTGATCAACGAATACATCTTGATACATCTCACCAAATCCCTCAATTGACGCCCAATGCCTAACCAACTCTGAGCCTTGAGATGCAATCATCTCTGCTACCTCAGGATGAGACTCAGCCCACTCGTACTTCTCTCTTAGATCACTGAGATCTGCCTTGATAGGCACATAATGTATCCATGGCTTCATCTTGTAATCATGAATGTAATCCGTAGTTGGCGTGATATGATGGAATAACAAACCTGGCATAGCAAGCTTTGTAATTGTGCCAGTCCACGTTGTTCCACCGCCTCCGCCTATATCAATGTGATACTTGTATTGAGCTAGCTCCTCGAGAGACATACGTTTACCCTTGGAATTGATATATTCATCAAGTTTGGCAAACTCGGCTTTGGCATCGTCTTTTGCGACCGGCGATGTGGATGTAAACTTGATGTTTGCCCAGGGTAGGACATTATCGTCTTCTTGAGCTTCTTGAGCCTCAACTTCAGCCTCGGCAGTTAAGACAACACCCTTCCACCGAGGGATAAGATCATCATATATCTTGAGTAACTCAGCCGTAGCGGCAGCCTTCTTCTCCTTGGGGTCTGATGTAACTTGAGGACCAATTTTATCTTTGATATCTCGTTGTGAATCTGGTCTGCCGAGAGTAGGTTCAATATGACCAAGGAAACCAAAATCTGTGCCTCGCCAAACTACTTGAGGGATGAGATCCTGTTCCGTTTTGTTATGAAGTGTGAGGGTAGAAGAGATGATATATGAATATTAGTACATGTATAGAGGAACAAATTGAGTCACCTCCTGCTCATAAGCTTTCACAAAAGATCTTGCTTGGATACGTACCTCAAACTTCAACCCAGCCTCTTCACCAAATATCAAACTACCTCGATCCTTATGTCCTGCAGCATTGAAACTTGGGCATAGCCTTTGCGTTGCACCCTCAATATTATGATTATATGCCCACGTTGAAAAACATGAAAGATGATGAGAAGGCGTTGGTAAAGCGATCATATTAGGTAGTACATTATCAAGATTGCGGAATGTAGATCCAAAATTTAACATAGGAGTTTCATCTTGTGTACATCTTCCATCGGTATCTGGAAAGGACATTAGGCATGCCTTACTTAGATGCGGATAATCACCTCCCCCAATAACGATGGCTGATAAGACACATTATATGTATTGTATGTATGAAGAGAGACGAGAGGAGAGAACAATGAGAGAAAGGATGCCAATATTACACCACTTTCTCACAACACATATGTATTATGGAAGTAAGGGAAAACTTCATGTTGACTTACCCAATTCATCACTCTTCTTTCCCCGAAATTTCTCTGGAAACTCCAATCTTAGCACTTTAGTCAACTCTTTGAAGCCCATGCCAAGTTTAGGTCTGTATAGTTGTCTATTACCATACAACAAAACGAAGTTATCATTCTCAGGACGATATAATAATACACCCACCGAGTTTAAGAATGTATTTGTTGATTCTAATGCATCTTTGAATGTATATGTTGGTAAGTTTGATGCTAGAGTACGCTTGGATAGATTCTTGTTATCATCATCATCTTCTTCTGCTGCTGCAATAGCCGTAGACATTGCAGCACTAACTTCTTCACTACTACTCATACTTATACCATCACTATAGTCACTGGAATTGCATAACTTACGTAACCAATTTGGCATTTCAAATTCTTTATAATATGATTCTTCATGTTGTTTCAGTTGTTCAATTGATGATAATCTTAATCGTCTGTTGATTATTTCTTGTGGTACTACTTCTTCTTCCTCATCCTCATCGTCGTACTCGTACACTCCGTTGATTTGTTTATTCGAAGACCAAATAGTGAGCACTGCAAAACATACTAAGAGGCATATTGCCAATGTAGTTGACGACGACTGCTTATTACTCTTCATGAGCTTCATGGTTGGCGGCATGCTAAAAGTTTTTTGTGCACAAGACGTACTCTTTTGCAACTTGTGACAAACTGCTGTAATACAAATATAATAAACAACACAAAAGCAAGAATATATGTATACGATCAATGATCGTAATAGTAGCACCGCCTCTCGAGAATAAAATAGTCATACATACTCTAGTAAAATGACTGAGAGTGATAATCATTCTACCACAAGACATCGGTAGTAATTTGCTCTTAATAGCTCTTAATGACATCGTAATTCGTGTATCCCCCGTCTACGGCATCATCCTCCCTACATTGTAGCTGTAATAATATACAACTAATATACATGGCCTATAGGGAGGCCATCCATTACTTATTGAGGCATCACCTCAATCAATAGTATAATTGACTTTCATGTTGAATAAAAGATGATGTTGTATCGCCAAAATTATTGCTATGAGAGTTAGTATAATGTATGTGGTTGGCTGACTAATAAATCAGTAGTATCAGCGGTCACGGCATACATAGATATCATCATAACAACCACCTCATATCTACCTAATTGCTTATTGTACCTAAAGCCCTGACACATAATTGCGAGGGAGTAGAAAGAGAAAAGGAACACATAAAGATGACCACAATAATTTCAATGACGACGATGTTCCTCCAATTGTTTGCAATGATAGATGCATTTACTATGCAACAATCTACAACAAGAATAACATCTACGTCAACAACAACGTCCCTTTATGAAACACCAATATCATCAACAGATAGAAGATTATTCGTTTCAATTTTAGTAGGAACATCAATTGCAATCACATCATCTCCTCTACCAGCATTCGCCTCCGAAAAGGATACACTAATCACCAACTTATCTGATAGTTTAACTGCAATTAAAGCTATACCATCATTAGTTGATTCAGCTGAGTGGGATAAGATTCGTACGGTATTAAAGACGCCTCCTGTTAACGAATTATGGAATCTAGCAAGTCCGCTCTATAGTATTGTGTTATCATGTGATGTGAATTCTTGACTTCTATTCGGTTTATTTTATAATGTGTTCAGTATGAAGTGTTGGTTGTTTGGGTGTTTCATTTGACCTTCGTGTATCTTTATTTGGCCTTTACAAACCACATGTACTAACATGAATCACAATCATATCACTTCATCTTAATAAACCGTGATCATCTACCTTCCAGGGTGAAAGTAAGAACACATTAGTTAAGTTGGCAAAGGAGACTGGTGAATTCGAGCTAATGGAAATGAAGGATGAATTGGCTATATCATTACAAATGTGTGATCAATATAGTTATGACAATAATTTCATCTATTATCAGCCAGGAAACGGGAAGATTAAGACAAAGGAGCCGATGGAAATGGCTAATAAGGCGATTTCACAATTGAAAGAAGCAGTGGATGCTGCAAATGCCATCTAAAGTTTTAGTAGATGTGTACTTGAATGTATAACGAGAAACGGGCAAGAAGAGTGAGATACGAGCGACAAAGAAGAGTGTTTTAATACCGAGGGAGAGCATAAGATGTAAAGTTTTCGTGAGATGAGATCGGTGAGGGAGACTTAATGTTTTGGTAAGCTGTTATCTAAACTTAACATCTAATGCACTAATCGTTTATGACTGTATTATATTGCTATATTATGAGTGTTTTGGCCGACCCTTAACTGCAATTGTATGAGGGCTGGATAGAAGGATGGGTATCCTTTGGTATCCTAAAAATTATGAGAGAGACATTTCACATGACCATCAACAGATCAATCATTAGTAAAGGGGATAATATACATCGGCACATATAATTAGAGAAATACAGTAGTAGCATTATATATAAAAACAAATCTACATTTGGAATAGTCTCGAGCAGTAAATCAAACATCAAAACTAAAACGATTTAGATACAATAGTTACGACATAAACAAGTATAAGTACACTACGATATAACATTAGGATATAAACAAACAAAACATGGTCAGTTCCGAAGAGCAAAATCTAACAGATACATTAGTAGATCCTGAAAATCTCGACAATCCTTCATCATATACTAAAGGAGAGGTCCAACCAAGAAGATGTAGAGATGCATGGGCAGCACTTCTATTCTATGGTCAATTTATTGCTATTGCGGTAGTTGCCGGTGTGTTAGGTGTACCAGCTGTACAGAAGGCTACGAATGGAGATGATAATAGTTTTCAGAATGGGTTTAATTCAAGTGATAGTCCTGATTACACTGGATTACTATACAGTAAGTAAATGTATGAGATAGTTTGGATATATGTGCTTATATTTATGTCAGTGCATAATATTGTACACAAGATATGTACTTCTTTTCTGATATTCTATTTACTAAATCCATCTTTATATTACAGCCTCATTAATTGCAGGAGGATGTTCATTCGGTTTCTCGGCATTATCACTATTTGTAATGAGTATGTGTCCCAAGTTACTGATTCAGATTTCATTATTATTCTCATTGGTAATGTCATTAGCCATGGTGGTAGTATCTGCCCTCTACGGCAACATTATTGGGGCTATTTTTGGTAGCATCTTCTTCTTAATATCAGTATGCTACGCCTGCTGTGTATGGAGACGTATACCCTTTGCAGCGGCGAATCTCAACTCTGGATTAACTGCCGTGAAGAGTAACTCAGGTGTTATCTTGGTAGCATATCTTATTACCATATTCTCATTCTTTTACTCCATGTTATGGATGGTAGCGTTGGTTGGAGTGTATGATAAAGAGGGATTGTGTGATACTACTACCAATTTCAATGGCCAAACAACTACTATTTGTCAAGGCAATCTGGCATGGGGATATTTCTTCCTACTATTACTTGCCATCTTTTGGTCCCAGCAAGTATTTCAAAACACCATTCATGTGACAATTGCCGGAGTGGGTAAGTCCTTTTATTGATCAATGTGTGCCAGTGGGATGTATCTTAACTTATATCAATACTTAATTACATCATCTTTTACCTCCTTCAGTTTCAACTTGGTGGTTTGCACCTGGAAAGTCCGCGTTTGTATTGTTTTATCATATACATATGTGTGTGTCAATGTGAAGTCGTGTTGATTTGACTGCTTCATTTGAACTTAGTTTGCCTTAGTGTGATTGCATTTGCAAGCCGCATGTACTAACATATGTTGCAATCACTTCCCTTTCATCTTCATACCCTGTGAAACGCGCATCTTCTAGAGGATGCAAATCACTGTTGTTCGGTAGCTATTAAAGATAGCTTTGTCAGAGCTACGACCACCTCATTCGGCTCTATCTGTTTTGGTAGTCTTTTGGTAGCAATTATCCAAACTTTACGGGCAATGGTTCAGAGCGCGAGGAATGATAATAGCACGGATGGATGTGCAGCCTTCTTGCTATGTTTGGTTGAATGCCTATTGCGTTGTTTGGAAGGGGTCCTTGAGTATTTCAACAAGTTTGCCTACATCTATGTGGGAATGGTGAGTAGCTTATTATACTTGTTTTGGTATTGATTGTTCAAGTATGCTAATATAGTTCACTGCTACCTACTATCCACAAACAGTATTGTTATTCTTACCTCGAAGCAGGGAAGAATGTCTTTACCCTATTTGCACAAAAAGGCTGGAGTATCATCATTAGTGACGATCTTATATCGAATGTTTTGTCTCTATTTAGTCTGATCATCGGCGGATTGACCGGCTGTGTAGGACTAATTCTCAACGAGATCAATCCTTCATGGTTCGAGGGGTATGATAGCAGCTCGGGTTCGGCAATGGCCATTGCATTTGGGTAAGTATTTGCTCATATGATATGTTCTTTTTGTCTAAATGAAGTGTCTAATGCTAACTCATCTCTCCCGACCAAAGCTTCTCATTCTTGATAGGATTGGTGATCGCGGCGATTCTTTTGAGCGTGGTAGATAGTTCTGTTAACACGGTACTTGTTAGTTTTGCAGAGGCACCTGCAGAGTTTCAAGAGAATCATCCTCAATTGTCTTCAGAAATGAGAGATGCCTGGAGGAAAGTCTATCCGGCAGAATGTGGATTCTAAGTAGAGACGTTAGTATTTGTATGATATGATGAAACATTGAATGAGAGGCAAGATATATAGGAGCTGCCTCATCTGGTCCTGTATAGATAAAAGATCTATATCTTGTTGCAAATGTAAAAGTTAATCTTGTATCCCAGTGCTGCTGTATAATCTAGTCTATTCATTAACTCTAAGTAACATTTGCAACTCTCCTATCTCGCTATCTTCCCTAACTCCCAATTCATTATCATCTCAGCCGCTGCCCAGTTTAACTCTTCTCACTGGCATTATCATTCCCAAGAATAGCATTACACTGATATGCATAGCAGCACTTATACAAGCCCGGAAAAAGGAGGTTCCCGGGGTCATCGTGCCAATCGCCCGCATTGAGAGTAATATCTGGATTGCCGTTAATATCTGCCAAGGGGTATATCTGCTTAATAACTTGCATCACTACTCTGTTTTCGTAACAGAATGTGTCATTCTCGTCACAGTATCTGCCGTCCGTAGGCTCATTATAGTTCCTATAACACATAAATGATGTGAATTGAAACATATTGCAATTGAATTACATGTCATCACACCGTAACTCACCAGTTGGTATAATCCCATGAACTACCATCGCTCCAAGTCCACGGCGATTGATCAACACTCCCATCAACATTCCGTCCTCCGCCCTCAGCTTTGATCCTCTTACCACCGATCCATACGGCGTTGATGTCAAGTGTCGTCTCCTCCTCTTGAAACTGCCATCCTAATGCGGCAGAACTAAGAGCTTGGAATTGTTCATTTGAATTAGTAATCGAAGCCATTTCGCATCCTTGTTCCTTTGCGATCTTATAATGAGACCACCATGTTAATTCGTCCGGGTTGAAGATATATTCTATATCTCCATCACATTTGCATCCGCCACTACTCTTTGATGCCTTTGTCGATAACTCTTTACTACCATCTTTGGACTTTGATGACTTCGAAAACATATGTTGTTGCTGTGCATCAGCAGAAACAACAACGATGGCGGCGGCAGTGATTAACTTCATATTTCGATATTATCCGATATGCTATTATCTAATGTAATTCTAGCGCTCGCTAACAATCAAAAGCAGCTAACCTTGTCAAACTTTTATAAAACTTTATACATGTTGGGCTCAATGTTTTGGCTGCAACAACTGAGGCAGTTTTATACTTTGCCCGGATCCAACAGGATACCAATTGAGAAGGATTAGAAGTTTCGTATTTAATTTTCATACTAATGAAGTTTCTTTTCTAGTGACGCATAAAAACCAAAGTTGAATCTTCACCCTACTTGGAGCCAGCGGCTGATTGTGCTAATATCAGTCTCTCTTTAGGTGTATTATAGTACTGAGTTAGATTATCATCTGGATTTCTCTAGCCGGTCGGTTGTCTGTTAGAAGAATTAGATAGCAAAGATACCCCCGACAATAAATAATGATGGGTGCTTTGCAATGGTTGTTATGCATACTCTCAATAGTATATTGCCCTATAATGTTGCAACATGCTTCAGCATTTCAACCTCCAATATCTTTGCCATCTCATAGAAAACACATCGTCGGTAGAAGGCCATTATCACATGAGCTGCTCATATCTCATGTGTCATTGAGATTAATTTGTAGAAGCTCATTAACATCGAGAGGTAGAACGTTGCAAATGGCTAGATCGCCAATAGAACAGGAGAATACAACATCATCAGACGATATACCATACTTAATAAATGACAGTATTGACAACAGTTTGATAGGCACAGAAAGCTTTGTCGATAGCTCGACGATATCTCCTCAGCCAGAGAAAGAGTCTTCAAAGTCTCACCACCACAATCCTGACACATCAAATGAACAAACCTCACCAATAGACACAAATGATGATGAATGGACTAAACTACGTCAAAAGTACAAACCACTATTACAAAAATTATCTGATAAAGTCGGTAAGATTGATGAAAACCGTCTAATCTCCTCTGAAAGTTACTTAAACGGAAGTGAACCATCTCTATTTACAAATCTCGAATATACAACTAAATTCAATACCAATGGTACCGAAATAATATCAGTAAATAGGCGTATCTCTACTACAGAAAGTTCCACTAATTATATATCAAGTGCAGCATTACTATGTGGTACAGCATTAGGATGTGGATTATTAAATCTACCAACAGCCATTAGTACAAGTGGTTATTTACCAACATTGGTCGCGACATTAGTTGCTTGGGTATATATGACAATAAGTGCATTATTAACTTCTGAATTGTTAATTAATCGATGTGGTGAAACTGGGAGAGTACGTAATGTCGGTTTATTAGAGTTGTATAACAGTTATTTGGGTAATGTAGGTGGGAAGTTAGCTGGATTTGGTTTCTTAATTGTTAGTTATTTAGTATTGGGCGTATATCTAAGTGAAGGTGGCGATCAATTAATGAAATTATTACAAATGAGTGGATTAGATGATATATTAGATGGTGGAACAATGTATATGAATGCACAATTAAAAGCATCGGCATGGACTGGTGATATTTCATTTTTCAACACTGATGCATTCATTGCACGAAGTATCTTTGCTTTGGGGCTGGGTTTATTTCTAAGTACTGCTGATTTATTCAATACTGTACAGAAGAGTATGACACATTTGTTTGTACCACTTACATTGGTTGCCTTTTTAGGTGCTGTTTGTGTAGGATTGCCTACGATCAACTTTGGTGCATTGATTGCAAGTGAGAATCAACATCCTGAGGTTGTCTTGAATTCGTTTCCGTTGTTGTTCATGTCGTGGACGTACCATGGAGTAGTTCCAAGAGTTGTGTATGATTTGGAAGGTGATAAGAATAAGATTACCAAGGCCATATTGTTGGGTAAGTCTTGTTGTATTTGCATGTTGGTTTGGTTTGATAATTTGTATCGAAGAGGCCAATGCTCACAAGATGTGTCGCCGTTACTCATCAACCGCTTATCATACATTACTCTCATGCAGGCTCAACCACTGCATTGATAATATACCTAATTTGGAATGCAATGATACTTGGCAATGGAAGTCAAGATGGTGCTACAGCCGCTTCAGCATCGTCACTTATACAAGAATTACAAGAGAGTTCAAATGTAGTACTGGGTGATATGGTTAGCGTGAGAGACCCATCTGCTATTACCACAGTTTCTTCCACTATATCTCCATCGCTAGATATACAAAACTTTAGCCCGTTACTGCAATCATCTATAGCTATAGTATCCGAATTGGCAGTGATAACAAGCTTGACGGGTGTAGTCCTAGGATTTGTTAACGAATTCAACGACGCTATTGGATTCGAGAATGGCGCCTCCAAGTCATATGGACCAAGAGAAGATTTCAAAAAGTGGGTAGTAGCATTATTGACACTGTTACCTCCTGCATTCGTTTCGATAGGGTTGGGATACTACACGGACCAGTTTGATATTAACAACTACAATATCATTGACTACACTGGTATCTTCGGGGCAAGTGTATTGTTCCTAATTCTACCTGCACTGATGGCTTGGCAGAGCCGATATGGAGAAGAAGATCCTAGACCTTTAACTGTGAGACCGATGGTACCATTAGGAAAGATAAGTCTTAGTTCATTGTACAAGGCAGCAGGAACTTTAATACTCGAGCAGGGCTTGGAAAAGATTGGCGTATTTGACTTTATTAAGCAGCTTTTGCATCTTTAGCCGCTGAGAGAGAAAGCTTAGAATAACAAACTAAGAATATGATATCAGATACGGTAGATCTACCCTCATGAAAACTAATTTGTTCAGTCCTTAAGATCATTACTTCTATCTAAATCTAAGCGCTCTCGATACGTGTGACATACTCCTCTGAAGAAGAAGATTCGAATAACAACTTTCTATACAACCCCCCACCCAACTGTTCAAATGTATCTTCTTCCGTTTACTCTTTTAAGGCATCCATACTAAAAGCAAATCAGAGTTAGTGGCACTGCCCATTGCTAACCTTCCAAAAGTTATAGAACTCAAACCATTGGAGGCTTCCATTGTCTTTGAGAACAAACGAATTGTCTCCAAACGTTTTCTCGCTTGTTGAACCATCCTGGCATTCAACTGTCAAGAATCCATCACCATCAATGGAAGAATTATCAGCGTTAAGGATATAATCTGCCTTAAAACCACCAGGTCCTCCAGTTGCTCCGCATGTCGGTTTTAACCATTTGTCATCACTATACCTAATAGTTGCGGTATGTCCATCGCAGACAATAGAGATGAAGAGGTTGCTGTAATCCTCACCATCGATGGCTTCCCAACGACCTTCAAAATCGGAACAAGTGGTCTAAGGTGTGGTTGGATAAGTATCAAACGAATAGATAATCATTAGGCATGAGAAGAGATAATGTTGGGGTTGATCAGTGCACACCATAGATAAGATCTTACCACGTCTTTGAATGGGTACTTCCCCTTCTTACTGTTCTTTCCTCTCTTCGAACTTTTTGAGGGACTTGTTGGCTTGTGTTCAGAAGTCTCGGCAGTTGTAACGGATGCCATTGCGGCGGTAAGTAGTAGCGAAAGCTTCATGATGTTGTTATGTGTCTTTGATATTGGAAGTAGCGTTGCGATGATGAGAATTGATTTGATTTGATGCAAATCTATATTTTATGAGCATTTATTTACTCATAGTTGTGTATAGCTGTTTCAATCATATATTAATATTGCAATCAAGCGCCCAGAGGTGCCAAAGTTAACTAGTGCCCAGTTTTAATAGTAGCCCAATGAATCATTATTACAGAAAGTAAAGCAGTTGTCTGTGTATGAAGTTGGCAGAGGATGGCCATTAGTATCATATAATAGAAAATGGCAGAGAAGTTGGATGGCAGAGATATTGAGTTCCCACTATGTTCTTATTTAGCAGATGATGGCTGTTTATTATCAAGTTGTTAACACATGTTGTTGTATCCGAAAGTTATTGTTGGAGACACTCTTGTTTATCCCTATTGCTCAATTCTTCAACCCTAATGAAATCTATATCATCTTCCTATATGAGCTGTATAATATTAATAATCCTTAATATTCGTATCCCTGGCTGGATAAGGCTGGATAGATATCTCAAATGGAAAAGATATACGGTCATTTAGTATATCTTTTGTTGTGCGGTATCCTTTATTGCTGAGTTGAAACATAGGTATACACGATAATGAGGAGAGATATGAATAGATCATCGTCCAAACGATGTTATTGCAATGTGATACGCCATTAGCAAGAAGCTAGTATTGCAGCGCAGGAGGAAGTGAGAGAAGCAAGAGAGGAATAAATTTTTGCTTGCTAGAATAAAAGTGGCGAAAAACTGCCATCAGCCATCAATGAGAGATTCAACATCATCAACCAAATACCTACCTATCGTACCAAACCTATATAGCAACGATGCCAATTAACAGCTCGTTCTATAGAGACACCATTTAGAAGTCCTTTATTACCCAAACGAGTAGAAAAAAGAAACATTCAGTCATGATATCATACGACGATTATACATCAATCACATCACTCGAAATATCACTCCTCATTACATTCCTATCTGTATGGTTTACAGCCTACTATTACACGACCCTATCACCCAAAACAGGCAAACCCGACGGATTTGGTACCTCAACCTTAATATCAAATCTACATTCAGTACCACTCTGTATATTAGCATATCTATCAATACAACAAATCATACCAGAATCAATACCATTATGTTATTCTATATCATTCTTTATCATTGATTTGTTAGATGCGGTAGTTCGAAAAGAGTATATATGGATAATACATGCTGTTATATCATTAGTATTGAATGTTGCTACCGGATGGAATGTCAAGCATGTAAAGTTACGGAGTGTTAGTAAAGGATTCTTTGCAGAGGCTAGCACGGTACGTAACAGAGATATATCTTTGTATACCTTTATATATATATTATATATATATATATATATATATATATATATATATATATATATATATATATATATACATATATATATATATATATATATATATATATAATATTGTTTGTGTTGTTTTGTGTATTATATCTTCATATAAAGACAAAGCTCACTCTTTCCCTATCCTCGTCATTATACTTAGCCCTTTCTCAATCATTGGAAGAACACAAAAAGCTACAAATCATTCATCATATTCTTCATTTCATTTACATTATGTCGTATCATATGGGTACCGTACTTTGTCTATTCGACGTATGTTATACAACTAAAGGGTGATATAGATTGGTTAATATGGCCAAGTGTATTGTTTTATATATTGCAATTGGTATTTTATATTAAAATGTGCGTCATGGTTGTCAATTATAAAGAGAAGAAGAAGGGAGAGGAGAAGAAGAAGGAATGAAAAGGTGTGGGTGTTAGTATATTTAAGAAGAAAGATGTGAATTTGGTCATTGTGTACAGAGAATGTGTTGTGGCCATTGGTAGAGGTACTGCAGACAATTTGAAACAGCGCAGTAATTGAGGCTGAGGTGACACAAAATAGCCATCATCAAATAGTATGAAGTTGCTCTTCATCAAATGCCAAGCTAAGTTCTGATATGCAAACTTCAATATTATAGCATTTAGTCACAATAGGGTAGCATAGATTAGCAGCGTTCATTAAGGTTGAGATAATGAACATTAGGGATATGAGGGCAGTAAATGATGAGAACTCCTACTTGGATCGCGGTTGAGCTTTACTATTTCTCACATCCCACAATGTTGGATTGCTTGGTGAATCAATCCGATCATGAGAATGATAAGCACCACTCAATAAAACTGGCCTGCTCCCTCTGTGCTTGATACTGCTTGAATTGGCAATACACACAGATTAGATAATTGCAATTGCTACATTGTACTGCCTCGTAACTGTACTTAAAAGTTCAGTTGCTCACATAAAATACAAATCACAGTCAAATCTATCACTATCACCCTCAAGCATATCAATCATCATGAAGCTTTCACTACTACTTACCGCCGCACTGGCTTCCGTTGCAACCGCCGATACTTCTAGGAAGAAGACCAATCTTCGTCGTGGATTGGAGGAACCGTTCAGCAGTAGTAGTAGTAGCGAGGTAAGATCTTCATCGTCAAGTTTTGTGCACTGTATCCTCCTTTTCACACTTTTATTCTACGCTCACCTGTCTTCTGCTGTAACATCTTGTGCAATAGGGCGTTTCTTGTTCTGATTTTGAAGGTCGTTGGGAAGCACTTGATGGTGAAGATTACAGTAACCTCTTGATTTCTATTGTCTGCGATGGAGATACTGCAACTATTAGGTATAGTGATGACAAATGGGTAGCACCGACATGCGGAGAATTCGGAGGACCTGGTGGTTTTGAAGCAGATTATACCCTTAATACTGATAATTCTTCCATTGATGGTAATGAAGTCTTGGCAGTCTCATGCCAGGATGGTACTAAGGAGACAAAGGACTTTGGTCTACTTCCTGGGAATAAGTTTGTTCTCCAAGACAATGGGAGCCTCCAATGGTTTGAGTTCTACAACTTCTGGCCAACTAGCACGAACTAACACTGATTAGCTTTTAGTATAGAGTATCCTCAATGTCAAGGCATAATAAAGAGTAAACGTGGGAAAGATACATTTGAACAGTTGGGCGGGGGTTGCATAGAAAGTTGTTATTCGAACTTTCTTCAGAGGAGTATGTCACGTATCGAGAGCGCTCAGATTTAGATAGAAGTAATGATGTTAGGACATTTGTTGTTTGAATAGCTTTTAGTGCCGTTATGTTTCGGTATTGGATTCCTGATCTGTTGACCGAAACTACTAGATGCAATCTGATATCCCCTCCTTTTCAACACTGTGCCATTGATACTCTGCTGTATTCGACTGTCAGGTTCGCAGTATACTCATCCGAGCTTACGTCCTCCCAAGGTGTTTCCTTTTCCTTGAAATAACTGAGACGTCTGTCCAAATCCAGGCAGTGCCAAACCACCTGGAAATGATGCAGGACTGTCCGTAGTAGTGTCAATGAGATAGCAAGGTAGACAAGCGGCCTCCTTTGTCATCGTTATGACATCTTGCCCTTTATCTCCAACATTACTAGTCTCCGAAGAAGATCTTGCAACAAGTAATGCACATATGAACATACGTCCAGAAGGGGCAATTATTGATCCTGGATCAGGCATCATCATTCCACTCATACCTCGTGCTCCCCAACTCGAGGAGGATGAAGCACTCGATGATGAAGACAGTCCTTTTCCTGGCACGCTGGCCGTAAAGCCATATGAGTAGGTACTTTGTCTACTAAACCAAATCAACCCAGGCCCCGAGGCAGCATGCCTTGTTAAGAATCCCTTCGATGCAATTGAGTCTATATTTTGTCCTCCCGTTCCGTGGAATAGATACACAACATTATGACTACCACTCAATCGAGTCTTTAACGCCTCAAACTTTCGAAGGAGATTAGGATTAACAAGGTATTGAGCACGATTCAAAGTAACTGATGGTGTCCTTTTGTTGAGAGCCTTCATGATAGTTGCAAGGTGTCGATGTCCAGCTCCACAAAGTCCTCCTTTAGCTTGTGCATGTCGACTTGATGACATACTACTTTGAGTCAAATCCCAATACCTAACCGATCCTGATAAGCCAAACTCTCCCGGCATCCATGTAGCATCTCCACCTACAGTGGTATGGTGTGGTTTGATTTTCATGCTCTGACGCTCATGACGAGCTGCTGCCAATCCTTGTAAATCGATACCATTATAATTTGACGATGAAGTAGATGCCATAGCTGCCCCGGGGAATGAATGCCGTGCCCTCTTCTTGTTCTTCATATTACTTAAAGCTCGATCCTCTTCCCACATTGCCAATTGACGCTCCCTTTCACTGTCCCCAGACCGTCTCTTCTTCCTTGGCTGTTTAGATGGTGCTGATGCTTTATTACCACGAGGACTTTGGCAAGCCTCACATATAGATGAGCTTTCATCATTGAGTAGAGTGCATGTCGAACATGCCCACTGAGCTGACTTCCACTTCTCAGATTCTTTTCTGGATACGGCACACACCTCACATTCTAGTGCCAACGGATTTGTATTCTCTAATGTACACGCTCCGCATATCCAAAGTTGAGAAGTAGTTGGTGATTCTTCTTCATCACCACTGCTTGTAAGGTCAATTAGAAGGGCAGAAGAATCTGATTCAGCAGAGTGACTCATCCTTTTGCTCTTTTCGTCATCTTGTTTTGTATCGTTGATGCTGTGTCTTCTAATATCCTCCCCACTTGTAACAACGGCATCATTATTGGGAGAACGTTTTCTCTCAACTTTTTCATCTTTTAAGGGATAGCTACTTTTGACATGCTGATCTTCAACTACTTCTACTTCCATATCATCATATTCCTTTGCGGGTAGAAGTATTGGTGTTTCTTTTTCTTGAACTGTAAGTTTATTAGCCGTAACTGCAGATTCATTTATACTCCGTAGTTCTTTATCATCCTCCCCAGCACAATCCGTGGTGTATATACTTTCAAGATCTTCCGCTGCCGCTGATTCATTATTATGCTCAGCTTCTCCTACCAATGAACTGGCATCTTCCTGCACTGCTAGAGACGGTAAACTTGCCGATGCCTCCTTATCCACCACTGATAATGTTACCGCTGCCGAGTGTGACATATCTTCATCCACTGACTGAGCTGCTTCCTGATTTATATCATCGTCTCGTGTAGCAACATTATCCAATACATGCCCATTTAATTCACCCGCATCTACTGATTGTTCTTCATCTTCCATCTGATGTAGTTCAGCCTTAGATTGCTCAGTACCCGCATCAACTGTTGGTTGAAGTTCCACTTCCATCTGAAACTGTTGTTTCTTATTCAACAACTTTTCAGTAGCAGCTCGTTTCTTCTTCTCCTGATCAATACGCACCCTCTTCTTCAATTGTAATATACCAAATGATTCTTTAGTTAATGGAGCTTCCTCTTCACTACTGCTATCACTATCTAACATATTTCTTTTCTTCTTCTTCTTCTTCTTCTTCTTCTTCTTCTTCTTCTTCTTCTTCTTCTTTGATTCTATCAGAGTTTGCTCCTTCTTACTGCCGCGAATTGGCAGAGTAGAGAAATTACTATCGGTTTTAGTAGTATTAGTAGCACTGCTGCTCAACTTACTACTAATCGGAGATATACTGCTTGTATTTTCATCCACATCTGAATACACCCCTAACCCTAACTTCTTACTCTTTTTAATGCCAGGATCAATAATAGGTGAACTTCTTATCTTTTAGTTCCCCTCTTTTTCTTGCTGTTGTTAGAATTATCAAGAAGTTTCAATTGCTCATAAACATTGGCAGTAATAATATCTGCTTCCTTATTACATTGACTTGTCGCTTTGGATTCATCGTATTTATATCTAGTTGGTTGATCTTCCGAGAATGATACCACCATTATTTTATATTATAATTGACCAACCAATATCATTCTAGAAAAGTGTTTATGGATCGATTTTGGATTTATATACATTAATAAAAACGCACAATCTATCAAATCTTATACATTATTTACATATAAAATTAATGTGTTGTTGTCTTTGTTGCTCATATCTCCCACACGCTTTGGAAGCATACTTGTGTAAGAGCCGCCGCCACAAATAATAGCTGGTAACATATCACATAGTAGGAAAGTGACTCAAATCGATATTAGCGATTTAACGGTTTCTATTATATTTCTTCTACTAATTACTAATCATTTATCGGAAAGATAAATCACATACTGCGTTGTTCGTGGTAGTAGTGTAGTAGTAGTATTATATCGTGGTGGCCGCCGGCGGCTACCAAAGAAGAATCATGACAATATAAAAATTCATACAAAAAAGTCAATTCTATAGTTTATGTTAAGAATAGATTGTATTAGCATTGGTGTAGTCTACTAATTGCAAAGCCCTCTGTCGATATTATGACGACATTAAATCCAAATGCAGCTGAATGGAGACCTCAACATCTACGGACAATGCCATCAAGACCAGACAGCGAGCAAATAATACGCAATACCTATATTCGTATCATTGATAGTTATCGTCTTCGTCTTGAGGTAGAGTATCAACAAACGGGTAACTGTCCAGAACAATCGATATACAATACCGATGTGGATATTGATGTGGCCTTTAACAATGTAGATAAGAGAGATGTGGAACTATATGCCAAAGATTTTAGAGGATATGTTCGGCATGGCATTTGGGGTGATACGTTTGCTTCTTGGGTTAGTGAAGAGGATGATTTAATACCCATTGTTTACATGGCTATTAATGATGAGATTCATAACATTACAAAAAGAGTATTCATTTTAAATGATGGGAATGATGATCAGGTTGCTGATGAGTATTACTGTTTAGGAGTAGATGGGAAGAGAGTTGAATTGAACTCGGATTTGCTTGATCTAGCAGAACAAGTCACAGGCAGAATAGCAAATGATGAGGAAATGATGATATATCTGAATATTGCATGTCGGCATGGAGTATTACCGCAGATGAAGGTTGGGGAAGTTATGCTGTCACCGATACAAAGTATTGGAAGTATGAACATCATCCGAATACTTTGCAGAAGAGTAAGGCCGGTGATGGTTGGTGGACATTCTACGAGGTTCATAAATCAAATGGTGGTGCTTGGCGTTACATTTGCCATCCAGATATTACGAAATTACATCTGAAATTGTCCCTTTCATCAAGTCTGATTGGTGTTCATCATGCATTCCCAAATCTCACGGCGTTAGTTATAGATTACACTGAACATCCCGACGGTGCTGGTCAATATGGGGACCATTTCTGTTCATTTCGAGGCGATCCTGTGTTGAATTACAATGAATTGCAAAAGTACTCATCTTCCTTGACTCATCTTGAGATCTGGTT
>Ga0214479_100280_pt1 | contig 33153 bp, 21 predicted proteins | sample M1_20Mar14CPVII9_5_FD_165054 | JGI IMG/M metagenome (GOLD analysis project Ga0214479, IMG submission 165054) | Marine eukaryotic communities from Monterey Bay, California, United States - M1_20Mar14CPVII9sort6BwellE14 | ecosystem: Environmental > Aquatic > Marine > Unclassified | place: USA...
AATAATCATTTGGGTTTGAATGTTGATTACACTCACCGTTGTGCCAAGTGGGAACGATACTGTACTGGTAATATGACTACTATTCAATTCCATTTACCTGATCCATTATCGATTAGTGCATATGCATTCCAACCAGGTTGTGTCGATGGGAATATGTTACGTACCATCTGTAGTGGATGTGCGTCTAGTGATGATCCGAATGATCCACATTGTGTCTTGTTCCCTACGGGTGATTATTTGGATACAACGAATGACCCCCCGACATGTAACCTTGGTTGTTACTTCTCACAAGTCTTGCCATGGCTTCGTAATAACTTACGACATGTTGCCACACAATGGTTGAATACTGTTGAGACACGTGCGTTAACATTTTGGTTACGTAATGCACAAGAATTTAGCCATCGTGAGAAGGATGATATGGAGGTATCGGTGGTATCGCTAAGTTGTGCCAATGATGGATGTGATATGAGTCAACAGACATGTGATTGTCAGTTTGATCCATTACCAAATTGGGTCTATGCCATGCATATTCCTCGATCATCGACGAATGTTGCCATTGTTGTTTCCCCGACCTGTGCCAAGTTTGGTGAGGGTTGTACATTACATGCCCAAGAACTGTACCACTTCCTTGGACAGTTGTATCCCCGAGCTGACATTACCTACAATGTCATTACAAGTACATCTAGTTGGTATATGAGAATGATTACCGCTGATCATTTGGTTTGTCCGCCCGGAGTTGGGTGTTTATTACCCGCAATTGCACGTGATGCCTACACATATGTATATGAGACTACAAGTCCAAGTGTTGGTACTTGGTTAACATGTACTCCTCAAGACTACTTGAATAGGTTGACTATTCCTGAATTTCCTCCGAACTTCCTCCAAGGCGATTGTCGTCACTTACGTGCACGAATCGGTGCATGGCAGCCTGATATGGCCTTGGCACCTGACATGCAGTACACCGATCCTGTTGAGGGATATTTAGGATGTGCTGATACGAACTTTAGCCCCACTGCCGAGGATCCGTACAGAGCACCCACCACATACAAGTGGGACGAGAGTGTTTGGGCAACCTGTCCCATCGAGGTTATGAGGAGGGCCGAGCTATGTACACAAATGGACCGTCTTGGTCTTGACCGTATCCTCTTTGTGGGAGATCATACCACCATGACTCAAGCGATTAGTCTTGCAAGTCTCGTCCATGAGAATGATAATATCAGCTTGGACCCTAATGTTGTGCCCAACTTCTCCAAGACAGTCGCATGTTCCTCCACCGGGAAATCATTTGATATCACATACATTCGTAATGATCGAATGATGGAACCTGGCACTACTCCAAGTCCAGGCAATTCCAACTGCGGACCAGCCAATGATCAATACTGTTATCCCTGGTCGAGTGACTTCTCAAGTTACTCTGGTAAACAAGTATTGATCATGAATACGGGATATCACTGGGGTGAAGATTGGGAAGGTTACATTGCCAACTTCCAAAACTTTGTTGGCAAGATTGATGAAATGGCCGTGGCCAACATTGCAAGAGCGAGTGATATTATCATGTTCCGTACCTCTATACCCGGACATAAGGAATGTGACTTACATGATAATCCATACGCTCATTACGGCGAGTACTGTCCTCGTATTGTGAATGGTGCCTTCTGGCACTGGTGGGGTGAACTACCGCCATACAACGACTATGCCATTCGTATCATCAACGAGTGGAATTTACTGAATACTGTCAAGAGTGGGCCGAATATCGAGCTACTAGATCCATGGATGATGACTGTCTTACGTCCTGACGGTCACTTGTCTGGATCAGATGCTGGGCCAAACTGTAGTATAGATCCTCAAGAATGTGAGTAGCTTGACACATGATATGAGTTATATGTTTATGATCTTAACCTCTGACACGCCTGTATCTTTCATCTCTTCTCTTATAGGTATGCTGTACTCATTGCCCGGTCCTGTGGATTGGTGGAATCATCTACTGTTGATGCAGCTAACTGACATTGGTACCCATCTAGATGCATCAAATCCTATGCAAGCTTGGAGATAGAGATTAGTTTTATGTGTTTGAACATATTAGAATTAGATTTTGTAACAGTAAGAAAGAGTTTATTTTCATCCTTTTCACTGTGCCTGCTTCTCTATTCTGATATCAATTCATCATAAAACACAATCTTATTCACAGGTCAAACTAGCATCTCCTTCATCATCTTCTTCACTCTCCTCATCATCCGAAACGCCGTGAGAAGTACTCAACTCTTGTGAGCCTTTAGCCGCTTCTGCCTTTCTTGCTTGGATCAATTCATAGTCTAATACTCCAATACGAATATCCATCTCTTTATTCTCGTTCCTCAAACGTTGTATTGCCGCTCGTATATCAACCAACGGAGTTGCATCGGTCACGCTACTACTCTTTGATTCCATCTTCTTTTTCATTTGATCCAACTCGTCTGAAATACATTCCAAATCATCTGCTAGTAGCTTTGTATTCTCAGTAAGCTCATTATGTTCCTCTTCGAGCTGTTCAAGTTGTTCCTTGGCCTATAGTATGTTGTTGGGTATGTGTGATTTGTGTGAGTGTAATCTACACGAATATAAATCGACGCCTACTCGTTGTAAACTTCTTACCTTTTTGTATTCATCTAACTTGTTCTTGAACTGTTCTCCAAGTTGACTCTTTTTTGATTGCATATCATGCAGTTCAGCATTTATTAGTTTGTTAATGTTTGATATTTGTGGTTGTAACTTCTTATTAAACTCACGTGTCTGTTGTTCGAGAGATATCATTGACTTGTCAAGTCGTGATCTCCAACCTTCGTGTGTATCGGTGGCGATGGTATTGTGTATGCTTGACGTCGTCGTTGATACTTATTCAACCATCTCAGCCTTACACTCGTCATTGCTTTTATTGGCCATCGTCATTGTATCGGTGTAGTGTTTATAATCAAGTGAGAGATCGCTACTTACCTAGCCTCTTTTTTTACTGGAGGTAGGTATCACAACACTTTCTACCTCACATATCTCTACCTCACAATTTCTAATCAACCAACACCAACAGCTACAAACATCAAATCAACAAGATGGAGGATGCACTTGAGAATCTCTATCAAGAGACAGCAGAGGATAAACTTGAGGGTATAACCAAGATTACAACTCTACTCACTACTAACAACACCTCCACGACTATCCATCTTGACGATGTCGTGGAGAATGATCAATTAATGGGAGCATTTATTCTCGGAATCATCACATCATCCGATCGAATTGACATTTGGTATTGGAAAGATATTCCTTGCAATATCATTACTTGAAGACTATCATGAGATATTGTCAAGTCATCGTATAGGCTCACTTTGTTTAGACGTTATTGACCTCGAGTTGAAACGAGCTCTTCATCGTGGTAGTGGCGGTAGAAGTGAACAAGACGCTTGCTCTTATGCCTTCACAAGAAAGGAGGAGAATGTACTCTTCATTTGCTTGAGCATTCTTGACAATTTGGCTGACGAGTTCACTGTGCTTCGTAAAATGGTCAAGAAGTCACTTGTTCATTGTCTCGTTGGTTGTATTTATTTACAGAATGTTTGCCCAGCACTGTCATTGTTGAAGAAGGCTAGCATATTTGAGGAGACTGCTATTGAATTGTCATCAAGTAGTAGCGGTGTTGCAATTAGTCGTCTAGCTGAATTGTTGTCGAGAAGCAGTAATACCTCCTCAAATGATAACGAGTCGACTATTCAACAAGATGTTGTCATTACATTATTCAACTTGAGCTTTCATCAAGACTGCGTTGCCTTGATTTCTGATGTCGAGGATATACATTCAAGACTTGTATTACTCTTGGAGAATGAGTCTTCAGTGTCTTGTACTACAACTATACTTCAATTGATGTATCATCTCAGCTCAAGAGAAGAAGATCGTCAACAGTTGTACGAAGCTAGCATCACGCCACACTTGATTCAACTTCTAAAGGCACATACTTCTTCATCAGCTAATGAAGTTGAAGACGAGATGGATTCAGGTCTTGCCGGTCTTCTTGTTAATGTAAGTTGTTGTGATATGTCTCTTGTTGCTCATATCTCATACTCTTAACATCACAACCAACAAACCAACAAATAGATGACATTAAATCCTCTTCGCTCAGAAGGAATGATATGTCATGATGCAATAAGTCACATCTTTAGCTTCATTCAAACGTCTCAACGCCACAAAGGAACAACGAATGATAACATTCAAGTACTTCTCAAGGTTGTTCGTAACTTGAGTTCATATACACGAACACTTCAATGTAGATTGTCAGAAGCAATAGAATCTCAAGACTTATCTCCTCTTGTTGGTATTGCCAAAGATTCAGAGCTTTACATTCAGTCTACCACACTTGCTGAGGGGGAAGATAGAACTAACAACCAACAACGACAGATGATGACATCACTTTACTGGGATAAGCATTACTTTGATTCACATGTCGAGTTTATTATACAACGAACACTTGCTTGCAATAAGTGTGCAAATGATAATCTGCTTGTTGAGTGGCTTGGAATTATGAGTAATCTAACTCGTGATGATTTGCCTGCTGGAGTTCAATGGCAAGATTTGTTACATGACAACTCGTCTGACTTGGTAGAGTTATTCCATTCACTCAAAGACCCCTCTTGTCATGATGATATCAAGTTGGAACTCATCATTTTGCTTGGTACTTCATGTTCTAGTGAAGAATGTAGTCATTGGATTGCTTCGAACAACATTGTTGATATAATTCACAGTGTATTCATAGACGAGAAGCAACAAGATGCCGAGTTGAAACTTCAAATCCTATCAACTTATGAAAGACTAATGTGTTATGAAGTTACACGTTTTCAAATCATGGGTGGTGATGGTGTTTTGTTGGCCATGCTCGATTGTTTGACAACAGAGGAGGAGTCGTTGAGACTTGCTGCTGAGAAGTGAGTTCGATCATTGTTTGCTTTGTTGCTCTTACTATGGTTCTTCTTACTCCATACTCATGCTATTCTTTACAGTTGCCTCATATTGATTGAAGACTTTGATCGTAGTGAGGACGGTGATCAGGGAGAGATTGGTTTGGCCATTCAAGAACAGAGGTATGAAGATCTGATGCAAGAAGACATATATCAAACTGAAAAGTGGATGGAACAGCTAGTATATTAGTTAGTTTGCGTATAAACTAATAATTAGTTGTCGGTGCATACAATGTCATATCTTATCTTAAGGAATGATAAGCTCATACAAAGCACTTACAAATATGCCTAACACTATTCCCTAAGCATTTCGTCACCTTTTGATTAAATGCCTCTAAGCTGCAACTGGTTCAAGAATAAAGTTGGGAGTAGACCTGGCAATCTCTAGCTCTTCTTCGTCCATGTCTGCGTTGATACTTGCAAACAAAGGAGTGGAGAGGTAACGCTCACCAGTATCGGGTAACATGGCAACAAGAACTGATCCTTCAGGTGCTTTTTTCGCGGTTTCGACTGCTGCCCACATTGTGGCTCCCCCCGAGATACCCGTTAGAATTCCCTCATTACGGGCAAGAGATTGAGACATACCAACGGCAGCTCCATCGGGAATCTCCACCATCTCATCCTGTAATGTCTGATCAAGTCCCTGCTCAAGAACTAGAGGAATGAAATCGGGTGTCCAACCTTGAATTGGATGAGCAGCAAAAGCTGGAAGATGATGCGTTGATATGATTTGTCATGATGAAAGAGAGGTGATTGTAACTTCTGTTAGTGCATGAGGTGTAAAAGCAGTCAAGTAAATACTAAAGAAGGCCAAATGAAGTACGCCGAGACTTCATATTGAGCACATGAATTCACATAATAAAACAATACTAACGCGGACTTTCCTGGATGACTTCCGGCTGGACTACCATCGGCATTACGTTCAGTTGCAATCCCAGAACCAACTAGATTGGCAGCACCGGGCTCAGCGAGGATAATCTTAGCATCAGGGTTCTTCTCTTTGATATACTTGCCAGCGCCATGGAATGTTCCTCCGGTACCTATCGAGAGAGTCAAGCAAATGAGTATCAGCATAGAAAGAGAAACCTAACTTGCAAGTTAAGATAATCCTTACCATATCCAGTGACCCAATAGTCAAACTTTCCATCCAAATCGTTGCAAATTTCTGGGCCCTGTTATTCAAGAATACATGTGAATGATTAGTACAGTTCCCATAATCATGAAAACATATACACCACAATCTACTCACAGTAGTCTCGTAATGAAATTTCCAGTTCGCCTCGGTCTCGAACTGATGACATAAGAACCATCCATGCTTTTCTGATAATTCCTTTGCCTTCTCAACCATACCAGTACCCTTTCCTGCCTTTGGTGTGACAATTACTTTGGCACCAAGCATACGCATGAGTTTACGACGTTCAACACTAAATGGTTCTGCCATTGTAATAACACAGGGATATCCGCGTTGGGCGCACATCATTGCAACAGCTGTTTTATATTTGTTATATGATATGAAAGTGGTGTGTGAGACATTACACATCATTCGAGAGGCCTATAGTCAAGTATTAGGCCTATTGATATAAAATCAACATTATGTACACATGATATGAATCATACAATCACACAACAAATAAAAAACTAATACTACACTACGTACCAATACCAGTATTACCACTAGTAGCCTCAACAACAGTCTGTCCAGGTTTTAAACTACCATCCTTTTCAGCTGCCTCGATAATAGATAATGCTAATCGATCTTTCACTGAAGATAATGGGTTGAAGAACTCGCATTTGGCATAAATAGTACGACCAGCGGGTGCGATACGATCACTAATCTTAACAAGTGGTGTATTACCAACAGCTTCACTGATATTGTCTAATGGTGGGCCATATCCTGATCCTCTGGAAGATGGGTGTATCACAATTCATGATGATGAAAGAGAGATGATAGTAACTCAAGTTAGTGCATACATATTGCAAAGACAATCAAATAAAGATACACGAAGGTCAAATAAAGCACGTAAATCACCAATACATCACATTGAACATCTGAATACACATGAAATATACTAACGTGGACTTTCCTGGCCTTTGCATTCAGTTGATGGGTAAATTTTGTTTGTTGGGTGGTTGTTGATGGTGTAACAAAGGCTGAGGTGCCAGAAGCGGCTACCACGCAGAGAAATGATGTGAACTTCATTGCAATATAGTGTTTATAAGAGGCCGGTTAGATTATAGTATTAGAGGATATGATTGAAGTTGCAATAGTCGAGATGCTTGAGCAAGCAAGATTGGTTGCATGCAAAGATCACAAAGATATAGGGTATTTTGTTACCCGTAAAGGGTATCCTAGAACCCGTGCAATTTGATGCCAAATAAAAGATGCAATGAATATGAACTAACAATACTAACCCACATATCATGATGCTCTCATATATCATTGGTATTGCCTTTATATCGAATATAATTCTACCCATCAATAACAATAGTATTGGAGTTGTAAATGGATATGTCTTGCCTATACGGTCATCTTCATCACTTAGAAAAATAACATCATGTGCTCGCCATTGCAATAGTAGTTCAGGAAGACCATCCATATTGCAACTACGCAATGTAATACGTTCATGGCAACCAAAAACAACTATTAGAAGTACTAGTGGTAATCTATTAGTATTATCAGGTAGCTTTTATGATGATGGAGATGAATTTTCAGACTTTTCAGATTTCTCAGACTTTGGAGATTTAAGTGGTGGAGATAAGAGTAGTAATAATGATGGGAAGGATAACAAAGATGATAGTAAGAAACCAGAGTCTAGTAACAGAAGCAGTAGTAGCAGTGAAATTAGTGGTGGCGTAGGTGCCGGCCTGCAGGGAGATGATGCAATCATGGGTGAACTACGTAAGCGTATGAATGATTTATCAAAACAAAGAGAAAATGATGACATATACGAAGACGAGGATGAGGACGATGAAGAAGAAATGGATGACGATGATGATACTGAAGAAAGTGGATCTGCACTTCCAAATCTCGAAGGGAATACACTATCAAACATTGATGATTTGATTGGCTTTGCTCAACAAAAGGCAGCTCGGAAAAAGTCTGCAGAACGAGATCAGAGTGTGGATGATGAATTAGCATCATTAATCAGTGGTAATACATGGGAAGATGAAAATTGGGCAAGACCAATACCACTTACCAATGAAGATACTGGGGATAAATTCAAGATTGATGATTTGTTAGAGGGTGGGATAATACTAATTGCCAATCCGGCCAAGTTCTGTTCAGATTTGGCAACAGATAAGAATGATGATGATGATACCAAATCAAAAGAAAAAGACAACAATTCATTCTTGGGTGGATTATTCGATGATCCTTTTCCGTCAGCATCGTCACAATCAAATAATATTTCCCCAGCGCTACTAGCAAAATTTGGTATCACACTACCTCCCTCGCCAGATTTGGGACCTGATCGTCGTGCCGATTTGCTCCCCGTGGTAATGTTCATCGGTACTGATCCGGTACGTGGATCTCAAGCCGTTCTTATGAATAGACGAACTGGCAACTTAATTGGGGATTTGCCCACCAATGCATTCGAGGATGATATTGTGAAAGATGAAGATGATCCATTTGCCTCTCATCCACTTGGTGCCTTTATGATCCAACCTCTTTGGTGGGCTGGTTCATCTCCAGGAGGGAATGCCGATGATGAGAATCCATCCAATAGAGGGGGTATTAATGCAATTGATATGATACATGCCTGTCCATATGTGGATGGGAGTGTTGTCCTTCCTAAATCGGATGGATTGTATTGGGGTGGAAGTCCCATTCAGGCACAAAAGGCTATGAAGGATGAACGGTTGGAGAAGCCATTGAGTGGATTTGACTTTAAATTTTATATCCAAACTACAAGATGGTTACCATCACAGGTATGTTTTGTGTTTATTTGATTTGCTGACTTCTCTGAATCTAGTGTCTAATATATCTACATACCTCAATAATATTAGCTGGAGCAAGAGATTGAAGACGGAGTATGGTTCTTAGCAACTGTATCAAAAGAAGTTCTTTTCCGATCACGAGATCGGCTTGGAGCAAAACGAGCAAAGCCTCTATGGACAGAAATTATAGAACTATTAGGCCCAGATTATCAACATATACGCGATCAGCTGTATGGGGAGGATGATGATTGATTGCTATATATGTTTAGAAAGCAGTAAAATCTTATAACAGCTTTTACGCTAGTTGTACGATCCAAACAATACTTGTTGCCATGATGCTCTCATATCTATTCTAATCTTTATTGCCTCTTTGCTGCTCTGTCATCTAGCTCTTTCATATTCTTTTTCACACACCGGCCCATATTTATTTGTATATCACGACAATTATCTCTACTGTTGTGATAAGTCATCCCTTCATTTTCTGATCTTTGAGCATCTTCTATTTGTTGTTGTGTCCAACATTGTCTTAAATCTGATAGAAAGTTACCACAGCCGACAGCAAGTGCCTTACAAGCCCATAACTCGTGTGTTTCTATAACACAGCCTTTGCTGTAACTTTTTCTAGGTGAGTTGTTTGTCTTACTTCTTTGAATATTACCGCTTTCGCTTTCATTATCATTAGTAAAAGATGAGGCTGCCTCAGTAAACACATCACTTGCATTAGTATCTATTTGTTGTTGTGCAGCACTACTTTGATCGACGGAGTTCCACTTGAAGAATCTAGATATCCTTTTAGCACTTTTCGATGATGGTATATCCACATCAACATTATTTGAAGTATCATTCTTGGTACTATTTGCAGCTGCTTGGCATGCATCAACAATACGTTGCAACTCTCCACATTGCTCAAGCCGTTCTACTCGCTGTCTATCGGCAAAAGCGGTGAATGGAGAGTCTGGCGATGCGAAAATACTCTTGGCTAGACGGTCAACAAAACCATCCTTATCATTATCATCACTTGCAGGCGGCATAGTATAACTTCACAAACAATAATACATTTTGTTTTTTTGATAATAATATATGTTAGGGGTGTATCTTCAATCGACGCTGCGGCCTTCAATAATGCTGCCGAGGAATTCTAGATTCCAGTAATTAAAATAAAGGTATTGGCCGCCGTGGGTGTATACGAAATGAGCTATGGTTTACTAATAGTAGAATAGTAGCGCACAATCAAAGAGGAGCACGTAGGCTAAAACCTTAACCTTACCCCCGCGAAAATTTACCTTGGAGTGAATAGAGGTATCTTCTCCCTAAGGGAGGAGTAAGGCCCTTGGCTCTTACTCCTCAATTCACATACAACAAATGAAATGAATATATACTACACTTCAAAAAAAGTTATAACATTTACAAAACTCTTCTACGGCTTGTTTTCAAGGCGTTAAGCTAACCTCTCACCAAATTCTAAATCTTTCTTTCATATCCACATCTCTCTCTACAGTGCTCAATCAAACGATGTCCTATTCAATCTCTCAGTATCATTCAAACTTGGTTCTTGTCTACTACTAATACTGCTTCCACTTTGATTCCTTCTAAAACTACCGACAAAGCTACCCCAACCCTTCTGTGGTGCCTCTTCAGGTGGTTTGCCACTCAAGTCTATGTTCATATTGTTACAGCTTTGTTCAATCTGTTGCATAGCCCTGATTTCAGCTTCCTCGTCATCATCATCGCTATCATCCATTCCACCTGGTACGCCTCCGACAGGCATATATTTTGAATCATCATTCGAAACGTCTCCCTCTTTTACTCCAAAGAAGCTCCTCATCTCAGCCTCCCTCTCCGCGGTCGCGGCCATACCAAAGTATTCTTCCTTCACATCTTCATGCGCGTTACTCCAAAACTCATGGTTGATTCCGTCTGTGATTCCACGCCACTTTTTACGATTGCGACGTAAGATCTCAAGTGGTACAAGACTACACATTCCAAGCCCAACAAGCATCGGCACTAAGAATGGATACGCAACAGTTGCTGGAACATACCACCACCATCCTGCCATTCCCCATACTCCGGGCATGGGTACTAGTAATGTCAAGTTGCTCAGTATACCGCCAGCTAACAGAGCTCCACCTGCTTGTCCTGCAGCAGTAATTGCAAGTATACTCGCTCCCTGTAATGTACACCATCGGCCTGTAACACACCATAATGATGCACACTCTCCATTAGCACTCAATGCATTATGATCAGGTAAATGACTTGGATTATCAAGCAAATACTGAACTCGTGCCAATATCAAACCAACTTGATCTTTCTTCAAGGCGGTGCCTACTCCAGCCTTCTGAGAAAGCAATCCCTTCTTAACCTTGCGTCCATATCGTACCTTATGTATAGGTTTCTTCTTATTGATACCATCTGGACCGATAAAGTCATATAAATGTTCCCGTTTACATCCCTGACGTTTCCCTTTCCGATTACCACCTGCGGCAGCTTGGGCTTGAGCGGCACCGTGTCCACTGCCATTTTGACTATTACTGTATCCTCGATTGAAATGGTAGAATGATACAACAGTAACATCCACACGATCTTCATCATCTGTATATAGTAAATCTGCATCAAATGATATCTCCTCAAGATTATCATCCACAATGGATTCAGGATTGGTGGGAGCATTGGTAGTTAAGGGATCGACATCTCCAACTTTTGATACTGACATTACCACTGCATGACGTTGATATGCTCGAGGATTGATACCATATGTTTGCCATATGAAAATATGGTCACCAGGACGAAGTTTGTTATCTAATACTTTCTCATCTTCAATCTCTTTCTCGATAACATCATCTACTATATCTTCATCGTCATCACCTGTTAAACCGCCCTCTCCGTAGCAACTCTCCTCTGTATCAGTATTGAAAGATTGAGTTGGCGGTGTCTGTTTCGAGCGACGGAAGAATCCACCACCGCCACCACCTTCACTTGCTGCATTTGACCATGATGGTCTACTATTAGATGTTGAGGAGTTATCTAATAGATCACCAGATTCTCCGCCAATTCCACTCTGTTGTGAAGAGGCTGATCTTTCATGACTACTTTGTGCTACTGTACGTTTACTACCCCATCCACCAAATAAACCTCTTCTACTGCCATTCCTTGCATTAGTATCATTTGCATTACTAATGGGTGTATTCTTATCGGTACCATACTCTGAAGAAGACCCTGGGTCATCGTGCAATGGGTGGATTGGATGACCATTATTCTGAGAAGGGGAAGGCTCATCTTGATTACGCCTTCTTTCCCATCCATCCATATCGAGTAAGTCTACACCACCACCATCGTCGTCGCCTTCCTCCTTCTCCTCTTCTGATGTTTCTTCTTCATCGGAATTGACTTGATACTCCTCCATACCATCTTCATCGTCATCATTGGTATTGCCAATCCCTAGCAAGTCATTTGAATTTATACTAACTTCATTAGACTCGCCTGGCAGTACAGTTTTACCAAATATGCCGCCGTTATCTTCACCACCAACCATTGCTCCTGTATCTGATAATAGATCTCCATTGTCTGACGGTTGGGTAGAGGTTGCCTCAAAGGCATCGAAGTCACTATCAGTCATCATCTTGGTATTGTAAAAGTAAAAAATATGAGAGTTGACGAGAGAGAATCAGCCCAAACTAAGGCCCACATATCGTACTTTATCCGAATATCTTTAGCAGAATACCGTGCTAGCGTACTAGTACGGCATGATTTTCCAAGATTGCAGTAGATAGGTACGAGTGTTATCTACATTAGCGGCTTTGATGCCTAAGCAACTTTAAATCCCACGCATCAATATACTATTGCAAAGCATATACATTCGACATCGTACTGTGCGGCGGCTCGCAAACTCTTCATTCCAATCTATCCTTCATCCAACGATCAACGAGAGAACACATAATTTGCAATTAAGATACAAATCATGTCCGAGTCAGCATGGTTTGATCCTAGATTAACAGTCTTTATAATCTGGGGAATATTTGTCTTCTTATTCATATGTATACCAAGTAAGAGATTAGTACAAAGTTTATTATATAAATGTGGTTGTAATTGCTGTGGATATGAGGAGAGTGAGATTCTTCCTACGAATATTAGTGGTAGTCAAAGGTTAGTTATTGAGAACACAAGATGTGTCATGATATATCTTTGATATGATATTTAAGTATACACCCACGAATGAGGTTCATTGCAATGTATTTAACCATATGCTATCTTTTCTCTCATGCTCTTCTAGTGGAACACAATATGAACATCTATCTACAGCAAGAAAGCAAGAAATTGATAGTCTCAGAGCATCCCATCTAACATACCGTTTGCATCCATTTTCATTAGTAAGTATAAGTATTATTTGGTATTGTGTCATCGTCAATTTTACAAATACTGTATGCTCATCTTGCTTCCTTCATCATTGTATTTGTAGACATTAGAAAAGAAGCACATGTTACGACATACATCAGATACGGAAGATCCACAATCTCAAACCCGTGAAACAGTAGTAAATGAGAATAATACCACTACTATTCCTCCTCCACCACAAGATCGAACTACTCCACCAACATTTGAAAACCTCAACAATGAAGTTGATATTGATATTGAAATGGGTGATGTTCGTGGCAAGGAGGACCCACCGGAATATGATGATACGGCACCATGTAGAAGTGGTGAAGAAGAAGGCGGTGAAGAAAATAAAGAAGAGGAGAAAGAAGCAGACGGAGAAAAAGGAGAAGGTCAATATACACATGTTTCTATACCAAAACCGGGATATAACTTTGATTGTGAAGATGTAGTAAAGTTGGCATTAGAATCGAATGAGAATGAAAAGGTCACTGCAACGCCAGTCGATACTCCTCCTACTAAGAAGAGATTCCGATTCTTTAGGGGAAAGGAGAAGGAAGGCAATACTGATCAAGAAGTCGAACTAAAAGAAGAACCAGAAACTGCAGATACCACCATTACAAAAGTAGAACTTACAGAACAGGAAAAAGGAAAGAGAAGAAGAAGCTGTCTTGCTAACTGCGCAGTCTGTCTTGGTGAATACGAAGTAGGTGATCGAATCACATGGTCATCCAACCCAAGCTGCAACCACTGTTTTCACGAAGACTGTTTAGTGAGCTGGTTTGTCACCTTGGGAAAGACTAAGTCAAGACATCAAAGATTCGTACGAGAACCTACAGAGGCTCAGTTGTTGAACTATGACTTGGAATGTCCCTGCTGTAGACAGGAGTTTGTCTGTAGACGGCACGCAGAGCTGCCAAATGTGGTTGAAGTATAGACCTGTTTCTTGAAATGGTCAAAGAGGGTAGGAAGTGTTCTTATATTTGTAACAATTGCATGTATAAAATAGGGAGATGGTCTTATATCTCATTTTCATATCCAGCTAAGTCTATTAGAGTATTTTGTGTGCATAAACAAGATCTTCTCTATATTTTTATTGCTTTAGCGTGTTATCTGCGTTACATTATCACTCTCACAAAAACGACTGTGCTTATGTCACCGCGTATCAAGCTACAAAATCGCCTGATACACATCGCTAAATTCTCTTGTTGATTCTCACGCAATGGCTGGATAGGATGGCACTATCTATAGTTTGCCTTCCCTTCGATACAATCTCTTCAACACTCATACTCTTCCCCATTCACAAAATTGGGTTGATAAAACACATATATAGATTTACCACCCCTCAGCCTCATCGGCGTCTTCCTCTGCCTGCCAAGCCGACTCGCCAGATTGAACAGCCTCGTCGGCCTTCTTCTGTGCAGATTCCGCATCCAAAATAGGCTTAGTGATAGCATTGATTTCCTTAACAGCAGCTGCAACCTTGTCTGCTTTTCCAACAACGCGAGCCTTTTGCAATTCACTGCGGACATTGACTTTTACACCATGCCGATTTTCAAGGTCTGCCACATTAGATCCTCCACGTCCAATAACAGCAGCGGTGGCATTTCCCAACTCAACTTCCTCTGCAACTTCACCAGGCTTGACCTCTACATCGCCATCGATCGCACGTTGAAGCATGTTACGAGCACGAGCAGAAGATTCAGCAGTCCCCATAACCGAAACGGTGGCGTGTGTGGGTCCGCGACTAACATCAATCTGAGTACCAGTACGGTCCTGGATACTGCGCAATGTCTCTCCACCCTTTCCATAAACGGCTCCAACCTTGGCATTTTCAATGGTCATTGAGAATCCCTGATTACTTTGCAATAAAGCATGGATACGTGCCTTTGCTGTGGTAACCGACTCTTCACTTCCAGCCATCTTGAGGATAGTACTTCCTCGGGTAATGTCTAACTTGCACCCAGTACTTTCCTGCAATGCCCGAATGGTTGAAAAGTTTGGTCCGTATACCAAATTAACAGCATTACGACTACCCAAGTTCAATTCCTCCTGAACTTGACCAAAAGCAGCATCATTGGCCATTTTCAATGCAATGGCAACCTGATCAGCAGCACCGATAATAACCAATGTACCGGCTTCAACATCTGCATCCAACTTACATCCGGTAGCATCCTCAGTGGCACGGATATTCTGTCCACCACGTCCAATCACGGCCTTGATGGCATCTCCTCCCCACTGTACCTTCTCCTCAACCTCATTGGCCTTACGTTCCGCGGCAGTTGTCAAAATAGATTGTGCGGCGGCTAGTCCAATCTGAACAGCTTCCTCCGACCCAACAATGGTAAGAATATTGGTAGCACGGTTCAAATGGAATTTAGCACCAGATGTTTCCTGTAATCCCTGAATCGTAGCCCCGCCTTTACCAATGAAAACTAACGGATCATCACCAGCGGATAATGTTGCCGATGTTTCCTCTTCCACAACGGGTGGTGGGGAATCCGAAACAAATGTCTGCGAAGCAGATGCTGCACCATTCTGCTGCTTGGCCTTACTTTGTTTAGTTTTCTTAGTTTCAACCGTGGCCCATTCCTCAACTTTGGGAACAGTTTCCCAATGTTCAACGGGAGGTGGACCTGAAACGAGAGTTGGACGAGTGGCACCTTCATCGGCAGAGTTGGTACCCTTTTTCTTCTTCTTCCTCTTACGTTTCTTCTTCTCACCAGTAACAGCAGCAGGGTCAGAAGTATCATCAGCAGCAACAGTACCATTCATGGACTTTTGATTCTCCTTCTTTTCAGCATCCAAAGCAGCCTTTAATGCTAATTCCTCATCCTTGGCTGCCTTTTCTTCTGCGGCAATACGTGCTTTCTCCTCCTCAGCGGCAGCAGCCTCGGCATCCGCCTTGGCTTTAGCATCAGCCTTAGCCTTGGCAGCCTTCTCTTCCTGGCGTTTTAATGCACGTACACGATCACGTTCTTTATTGGCAGCGGCACGCTTGGCAGTATCATTGGCACCCTTACGTTTCGATGATGATTGGATACGCCATAACTCATCATCATCGTCGTCATCTGATTCTTCACTATCTTCCGAATTATTAGAATCAATGACTACAGTTTTAGGACTTTCAACTACGGCTGTGGTGGCTGCACCATTCTTCTTACCCTTCTTCTTTTTCTTCTTCTTTTTAGTAGAAGTTTTAACCTCGGGTTCCTCCTCGATGGTAGGAGGTTCCTCAACAACTGTAGGTTCTTGAATAACAACCTTCTTTTCTACAACAGGAGCTGCTTTGGGAGCAGCGGCAGCCTTGGGTTTACTCTTCTTCTTCTTGGATTTCTTAGAAGTAGTAGTTGAAGTAGTTACAGCAGTAATTGCAGCAGCCTTGTTACTTTTCTTCTTATCCTCTTCACCTTTGGAAAAATAGGCAATAACAATAATAACAACAACTGCCAATCCTAAATAAATTGGCATATTGTTATCACCATTACCGGTGATTGAATTTGTGGTGGACATGGTCTTCTCGCGCGTTATGAAAATAGAGCAATTGGGCTGGTAGTTAGGAAACTTTGAGTTTCCTGTTAATTTATTGTGATGTTTACTCTGCGATTTTATTAATTATTTATATGAATAAATATTAACACCACTAGTCTCTGTGGCGGTAGGATTTTGGGCGGCTAAAACTGAGAGTTTGTTAGCGTGCGTAGTGCAAGCTCAACCACACAATATCAATTGCAATGAGTTTATTGTTGATGAATCATAGCGGTATCCTTGTACTTTTATGAGAGTGTGATTGACGTTGAGTGTGAGAGTTGAGAGTTGATAGTTGGCTGCTAGTTTGTCTTAGTTGCATCTTGCAAAGGATATGATATATAGTCTCTCTATACTCCTTGTTATTATACTGTTATTAGTAGTAGAATTAGGTCTTTCGCATAGTTTGCGCGGCGGCGGTATACTGAGTACATGAGTTATCAAAAGTTATACATCATCTCATCAAAATGTTATCACAAAACAATACCCAAGTCATCACATATATATCGAGGTTTATCAACAAAGAAGTCAGATGCACCATCTCCTTCTAGCCGCCCAGCTACTACCAATAAATTATCCGTATTGCAGCGGTTCAAAACACCAGCGCTGTTTGGAGTAGGTTTGTACCTCGGATTAATGTTGTTCGGTGAACATAATACAACTAAAGAAGAATCTGCATACTTAGCAGGGCTACGAAATAGATTTGAAACTGCCTGGGGTGGTGGTAAGAGTAGCAATGTTGGCAGAATGAATGATGATAATGGGCAAAACAATGATGGAAAGGATTGATGAGTGGAGAAAGTTTGAATGAGCAGGCTCGGGTATAGGTATATCATATGATACATCGTGTTGGCAATATTAATGACTTAATGAGGGGAACAACATATGTAGTTGAGGTAGATTGAAAGATTGCTAATTGGAATGCTTTATATTGAGTTCAATGTTCCAAAGAAGAGTCGCATTTTATTTGTTATACTATGGCCTGCTCTTTGGAAGTGATGTGTATGATATAAGTATACCTCAGGTATCGCATTGAACAATGCCGCGGTCAAAGAAGGATTGATTATGATATATAGCTTGGAGACATGATGTGGTGGAAAGAGATGCATATTCACAAAAGAGTTTGAGCAGATTCAGCTAGCTCAAACTCAAGCAATTTACAATAAGAATACCCACTCAAATGATACCCTCGTTTAAACACAGCCTTTACCTTTCTTATATACATTTTGCTTTAGAGCAATGTAATTAGCATGTCATGTACCTAGTAAGAGAAGTCATTGGTGGTACATACGGCCAATGCGTGCACGCCGCGCAGAGTTTGAAGGATACCATACCCGGTATCTTTCATTACTTTCCTCTCAATTTTTTATGAGAGTGTATGATTGGTTTGATGATATTATTGTTGGTAATGTTTAATGGCTCCAATACCTTCTATATCATTTGGGTGTACGGTCAATATATTAGTTTTAAACGTTCTTTCGACAACTGGAATATAGAATTCCTCGGCAGCAATATTGGCAGAGTCGATTGAGATACACCCCACAAAAATATTATTAAAAACACTGCTTTGTCTTAATACATCTTTGCTATTTAATATTTATACCTCTTCGTATCGATATCGAGGTACTAATATAATAATTAAATAATATAGTACAGTATGGATAGAAAGGATTTTCGTCAAGATCGGCTAAGGAGGCAAAGATTGCAACGAGCCAAACAATTTTCACAACAACAAAAGCAACAAGGCGAAGGTCAACAACAACAATCTACTCAATCACAACAACAAACTCAACAGTCTCAGAGTGCAGCACCAACACACACAAGGAGTAATTCAGAATCATCAGGATCATCTAAATCTTCTGCTGCGTCTACTTCATCTTCTCGTCGGGGTGGTAGATTGACGGGCAGTGGCACATCTGGTGTCTCGCCCAAGAAAAATACCAGTGTTCAATCTAAACAAAGATCACAACAACAAAAGGCTCAACAACCACAGCAAGCTTCACCATCATCTCAAAGTAGTAACAGTGGTGGTAGATTGACAGGCAGTAGTAGCAGTATCAATCCTCCCCCACCCCCTCCTAAGAATCCGGCGGCAACTAATAATCAACAAAAACAAAGATCTACACCTGTTCAACAGCAACAGGCACCTCCACCACCACCATCAATAGCACCACCATCCTCATCATCACAAAAGTCGGGAGGACCAGTCTTGGTCTCAGTTGAATCACCATTACCACCAATAGTACAACGTTCCCTCGGTGATCGATCATATGACAAACGCAAAAATGCTGCATTAGAAATTGAACAATTAGTAAAGTCATTAAACGATGCCAATAACATACCAATGATATCATCTATCATAAGTGTATTAGCGAAAGATTTCTGTACAAGTATGAATGCGAATTATCGTAAGGGTGGATTAATCGGTATAGCCGCCACGGCAATTGGATTAATGGGCAATACACGACAATACTTGGAGGGACTATTATTCCCCGTCTTGCATTGTTTTGATGATCCTGAATCTCGAGTACGATATTATGCATGTGAATCGTTATATAATATAGCCAAGGTAGCAAGGGGGAGTGTCTTACGATACTTTAATCAAATATTTGATGGATTGACTAAGTTATTTGCTGATGTAGACGTGGATGTTAAGAATGGTGCTAATTTATTAGATCGATTAGTGAAGGATATTGTTACTGAATCGGAAACATTTCATGTGGAACATTTCCTACCATTATTAACGACATATATCCGGAGGACGAATCCATATATACGACAATTGTTAGTTGGTTGGATAACTGTTTTAGATTCAGTGCCGGATATTAGTATGATTGATTATCTGCCCGACTTTTTAGATGGATTGTTTAACATGTTGAGTGATTCGAATAGAGAGATACGACAGGCTGCTGATTCGGCATTATCCGACTTTTTAAAGGAAGTACGATTGGCAACGACTGTTGAATTTGGTCCGTTGGTTAGTATATTAGTTAATCAATGTTTGTCAAAGGATAGATTAAATCGGCTAACGGCAATAACATGGATTGAAGAATTGATACATCATCCATATTCGGGTGGTGATGCAGTGTTACCACATCATTCAGAGGTACTCGGTGCAATATTGTACTGTATATCAGATTCAGAACAACAGATATGTTTAGTCGCTGAGCGGACGAATGCCGACTTGTTATCATTAGTGAGGGATACAAGGGGAGACTTTCAATTAGCTCCATTGCTTGAAACATTAACAGACAAGTTTATGACGAAGGATGATGTACCTACCAAGATGGCTTCTCTACGATGGATTAACATGTTGTTGGAAAAGCGAAGGGGGGACATGACCGAGTTTGTTTCGCAGCTTCTGCCAGTGTTATTGAAAACACTATCAGATGCTAGTGATGCTGTTGTACTCTTTACTTTGCAAGTCTTGGCCCGTATATCGTTGGGAGATGGTGGTGGTCCTCTCGATGAAGAGGGTAACAACGCTTCGGTGGTGTCAAGTTCTAATCAAGGAGAAACAGCAGAGTCTCATGATAACAATATACATTGTGGACTCCTTCGTGGTAAGAAGGATGAAAAGCATTTCAGACTCGTTATTAATGCCATCCTTGGTCTGTTTGCATCTGATAGGATGCTACTCGAGAATCGAGGGTCACTTGTGGTACGAAAGCTTTGTGTACTCCTTGATGCAGAGAGTGTATACATGTTGATGGCAGAGGTTCTTTCCTCTTCGTGTGAAGTCTCGTCGTCCTCGAGTAGAGATGAGGGGTTTGTGTCTGAAGATGTAGAAAAGGGACCAAACGCAGAAAGTGAGAAGGAGTATGACTCACCGCCAATCAAGTTTTCAATGGAGTTTGTCTCCACAATGGTCCAGACTCTTAGCCTTATATTGCTAACGGCCAGTGAACTACATGGACTTCGAGTTCTTCTTGCCAATGCCTTTGAACTTAAAGAAGAGCGTGATTATAGTAAAGAAACAAGTCCGGGCGATGAACATTTGGGCACACGAAACTCAGCAAAGGTGTTTGAATCTCTCTTTTTATGCTGGAGCCATTCCCCCGTATCTACATTCTCACTGTGTCTACTAGCTCGTGCTTATGGTGTGGCATTTGCGTTAGTACAGCGTTTCTCAGAGTTGGAGGTATCAGTTGGTACGTAATGTTTTGTATTTCGTGTCTCTTATAAGGAAGCTTGTATACTCATCTATCTTTTTCACATCTGTCTACATTTGAACAGGATTTCTAATGCAAATTGACAAGCTTGTACAGCTACTTGAGAGTCCTGTATTTGTTCATCTTCGCTTGCAACTACTGGATGTGGAATCACCTCATCATGCACCACTACTGAAGAGCTGTTATGGACTGTTGATGTTGCTTCCTCAAAGTGATGCATTCCGAAGCTTGAACGATAGACTAACCACTGTTTGCAATCTAAGAGACAACCTGGGTATTCCCCCTACCAACTTATCAATGAATGGAAAGTCTCGGCTAGGATTGCTATCTAAACGACAGAATGATCTTCTTGCCCACTTTGATAAGATTGTAGAGTTGCATCGTAATATGCAAGGGAGAGAGATGCAGCAGTTACATGATGGAAGAGGCCGCAATGGGAACAATTCGTCTATCATCGCGGCCACAAAAGTATCAATAAGTAGAGTATCTGCAAATAACAGTGGTAGTTCTCCGGCACCTGTTTTCTATGCAGGAGGAAGTGAACAAGGTACTGCTCCCTCTCCTTCTAGATCTACACGGGTCACTCAAGAAGTTTGAGTACCATAGATGTAATGTAGAGATGTATTCAATCTGATAAAAGGTAATGGTAGTAATTATGTAGAGATGTATTCATTATGTGATAGTGAGATATGCCTATGTAACTGTAGTCACCCCACCCACTCCCGCCCCTTCTCGAGAAGACGTACGAGTCTTGACACGGTACCATACTCAAATAACAACACGTAGGTGATGCTTGCCATCAAAAGAGATGAGCTAGTTTGCAGTTGCAATTACAAGTTGAATTGACGAATAAGCGGAAACAAATTAAAAATAGGATAGTTATATTATGGCATCGCCTACCAGTAGCATGAGTGATGTATCTGATATCAACAAAGAATCCTTTATAGGAGATGTCGACGTCGAGGAGGATTATAATGAACAATGTGGACATCAACAACAAATGGCGAGTGGTAGTACCATAAATATAAAAGGCACGGAAACCTATCAGGATGAAGTAGGTGAATGCCAAGAGAATCAATCACTAGCATACGATTCGTTATATAGTGCACAAGATGGGTTACGGCGACCTCAGACTCCACCTTTGCCTAATAATTTCAATTGTTTGTATGATGACATGGCAAGTTTATCCATCAGTGGTGGGGGTAAACAACCTGAGAGTGACCTTTCATTAGCCATTGAGAGGCAGAGGACGGAGTTGGATCGATTTAAAGAATCGCATTTGCAAAAACAACGATCTATACATCAACAACGAGAGATGATAAGCAGTACTCAACGACATACGCCTACACATTCATTTAACAATAATATACCCTCTGATATTCATGCAGTTTCTTGTCTTCAACAAGCAAGTAGTGATGTTAGCAATATTACTAGTCAAAGTGAAGCTTTGTCTAAAGCGTATGAAATGCAAAGGACAGAGTATGAAAGGTTACAAAAAGAACATATGAAGAACAAACATCAACAAAATCACGAGATGGTTCATAGTGCTGCATTGTACAATCAAAAGCAACAACAAAGTATTAACCATCGTGAGGTGACAGGTAGTGCAAATGGTAGTAGGACTAGTAGAAGTAGTGCTGCTGGTAGCATGAGTAGCAGTTTAATACAGAATGACAGAGGAGGAAGGCAGACTCCACAGACTTCTCCTCCAAATCATACTATACATAACCATTTAGAGTCACTTGATGATGATACATATCCAACAAGGCAGGGTGATAGAAGTGGAGAGATGATTCCCCCTACAGCGGAGGACGAGGAAGAACTTTCCGAAGAACTATTCAATCATTATCTAGACGTATTCAATCAAACAAAGTTCAATCCAGCTCCAGGGTTTTAGGACAAGACAGTGATAAGAGAACTTCTGATTAACAACCAACAATTAACTTATACACTTAACTCTTTAAGCTTTGCCTGGATATCATCCACTTGTTTTTGTGTACTCTCAAGCACCTCCTGCGGGTTATTGCCACTCTTATCCATCAAATCCTTGTATGCCTTTGCTTGCTTATCGATGGCTTTCTTCTTCTTTTTCACTTGACCTCCACTGACTGGATCACCATTGGCAAGTAAGGTTGGAACACCGTTCTCATCCCACTCCTTAAACTCGTCAGTTTTGAACAACTCCTCTGGTTTTATCATACTAGATTTGACCTTTTCCAATTCCTTTGTACGAGCTACGAGTTGCTTCTCCAGCTTGCCAAGTTGAATTTCCTTCTCCTTGGCAGCCTTGTCGGCCATTTCCTTTATCATAACCTCGGGATCCTCAAGATTCCACATCGTACCAGTTGGTCTGTCCTCAAGTCTAACACCCAAAGTTGGTAGTGTTTCATCACGAAGGCTATCGCAGATTTGAAGAATAGATTGAATAGCGGCTTTGCTGTCACCTCCCTTGGCTGCTTCTAGTGCAGCATCACGGACACTTTCACGAAAGTTTACCATGGCTCCGATGTATGACTCTGAACCACTTCCATCAGCGGCAGCATCTCCACCCTTTCCATCAGCAGTACCACTGCCAAAACCAAACTCATCAGCACCACTGATGACACCGAAGACTTGGAGAATTTGAGTAACATATGTGGCAATGGCACGTAATAACAATGTTGAAGGCTTAGCATTGGGAGATCGGAGGTAGGCATTGGCCTCATTAATTACCTTTAGTAATGCGGCCATGGCATCCTTGGTATTAAAATTATCCAACAAGCTCTCGTGTACTGTCTGTCGAGATGCCAGGTATGCATCTGCCAACTTATGATCAGCCTCGCCCATTCTCCATCCAACTTCCTCGTCCAAGTAATCATTACGAACAAGAGCCTCAACCTCACGGAAGAAATTCTTGAATGTTGTTTCTTTACTTCGAGCATCATCAATAGTTTGATCAGAGTAGTTCATGGGTTGATCCCACGCCTGCAATAAGAACATGATACGAAGTTGTCGTGCAGTATTATGTTCCAATGCCTGTCGAATTGTAACAAAGTTCTTTAATGACTTTGACATTTTGAGGCCAGCAATGTGCAAATGTCCCGTGTGTGTAAAGTAATTCACCCACTGGTTACAACCAAAGCAGGCCTCCGACTGGGCTAACTCATTATCATGATGTGGAAATTTAAGATCTTCCCCACCAGAATGAATATCAAGACGCTCCCCGAGGATATCACCAGCAACGACAGAACATTCGATATGCCAGCCTGGACGGCCAGGTCCGAATGGAGATTCCCATGCAGGCTCACCAGCCTTACTTGCCTTCCATAATGCAAAGTCATTCGGATTGCGTTTCTCATTCGTTCCGCCACCACCACCCAAGGCACCCTCACCTTCTGCCATCTCGGCAGCAGATGTTGCCGCGCCTCCCGGACCAGCAGGATTCAACTTGCGATAGTTATGCCCCTTCGCTTGAAACTCATCCAAGCTTAGATATACACTCCCATTCGACTTATATGCCATTCCCTTGGCAATAATCTTTTCCACAAATTCAATAATTTGGGGCACGTACTCTGTAACACGTGTTAATACGTCTGGTTCACGAATACCAAGTGCTTCCATATCTTCCATGAATTCACGTTCATACTTTCGTGCATGCGCGTTAAAAACAGCATGATCTGTAATTAAATGTCCCTTCTCTCTATCTAACTTTTCAGCAATGACTGATTTGGCAGCTAGTAACAAACTGGAACGTGCATCATCCATATCATCATCTCCATTAGATACTTCACAGGCTTTTAATATGGCAATTTCATCATTATCCAAATTCTTCCTCTTAACTAAATGTTGTTCTAATAATCCCTCCTGTTCGGTACGTGCTCTTGAATCATTATTTAACTTGGCTGTATTTAATTCATCTTCAATCTTTGCCTTCTTTTCATCACTTTTTAACTTTGCCTCGTCCAATGCTTCCTTTGCCAAAGTAATTAGTTTAGAATAATCTACACTTGTATCCTCTTCTAACAAACGTAATAATTCATTCTGACGTGCTCTTAATATAATCTTATCATCAATATCAGTAGTGTTCACTTGATATAAGACATTGTAATGTAAATAATCTGTCATGATACGACGCATAATATCAAAGCTGAGATAGGTACGGGCATGACCGACGTGTGAGGAATCGTAGACTGTAGGTCCACAGGTGTACCATCTTACATGACGATCTTTCATTGGGATGAATGGTTCTTTTTTACCTGTTAGGGTGTTACGCATTAGTAGTTGTCCTGATGCTATTGGTGTGGAGGTATCGATTTCGGGTGGATGCCATCTGTATAGTATAAAATATATTTATAGGATATGGATATAAAGTATGAGATAGAATGAGATGAAGGAGTTGCAAAAAAAAAGTGCCCATCATGTGTACTTACGGATGGCGATTGGATTCACCGGCACAGGTAGGTTGGCAAAAGTTGCCAGTTCCTGATAATGACATGGTTATGAGAGTGTTCTACGCTGATATAAAGCCGCTGATATTTGCTTGCCTATCGTAGGTATTGCAAAAGCCACACAAAATTATGAGAGAATGAGACTTAGGCTATATCGGAGCGAGTATTAGTACCTACGGAACTACCCCACCTATTATTGTGGAGTTTGTTATTAGGGTTTTATGGGGCTGTGAGATGTAGAAAGGTCAATTGATAGGGGGAAGATGAGATGTTCTACTTCAGCAGTATTATTGATATGGTACACATTCATATCAATCACTCTATCACTTTGGTTTGTTTCGCTGCCGATCACAGTGCGTGCTGCAAATGAACAAGTTGTGAGCACCGAAAATACTGACGATTATGATGAGGTAGAAGAAACCTCCTCGGATGATTATGATGATATTGATGAAGAATATATTTCTATATTAGAACAAGTACAGAAGCTTGTCGATAATGATAATGACGACGATGATAGTACTCCAGAAGAGGAAAAGACAAGGTTAAAGGAGTTAATTCAAAGTGTGGATGATAATAATATTGTTGGTCCAGAGCTATTAAAGTTGTTGGTGGATAGTATAATAGACGAAGAAGATGATATCGTAATTAAAGAAGAAGATGATGATGATGAAGTTCTAAAAGAGTATAAACCAACGGGGCTACAGATATGGGATGGTAAGTGTGAAAAGGTAGTTTTGTGCATATCATATGCACAATAATATTATGCACTCTCTCACAACCTCACCTGCATCTCACACAAAACAGAGGACACTATTCTTCAAGCCACCAAGGGTGGCCGTTTATTACTCGTCATATTAACTTCATCATCATGTGATAAAAGTACTGATTTTATACATAATGAAGCAACGTTAGCTGCCAATATGATTGATAAATCCTTTCAACTTTCGTCTTCAACGTTAGATTTCAACCTACCAACATCTGCAACAAAGCCTCTTATTGGAATAATAGACAATACCTCGAAAGACTTTAGTGATATTTTTTTAACTATAACACATTATCCAGCATTGAAATTCATTCGATTAGTACCGGATACAACACCGTCATCAGAAGTAGATAATGAGGAGTGTGATACAAAAGATGAAACTTGTCAAGAAGAGAAGAAAGGCACTGTTGAATCGGAAGGAGGTGAGCTACTTCAAACTTGGGAATATATTAGTTCAAGAGAAACAGCCAAGGATATACATGATACTGTACTTTTATACTGGTACAAACATGTTGTGTCAACTGCCATGAGTAATCAATCAAATGAGTCAACGATTGATTCCGGCGGCAATGCACCCATCTTTACATTTTCATCTCAAACTGATTTGTCAACCTTTTTACAAACTCACGGTGGTCATGCAATGAAACCTGCACAACCGAGACGTCAACATCATAGTAAGTTAGAAGAAGAGGTGTTCAACTTTTATATGGGTATCAATGAAGATTTAAGTGGAGTATTTCACAATTACGAGTATATAAATGATGATGACAATAATGACAGCGTGAGCGAGGATGAACAGTTTACTCAAGAGATTGATCCATATCTATTGCTAGTACAATGCCGGTCACAATTAGACTATGGTGAGGTAGATCTAATGATGGAGGATAAGACTGACGAAAGAAGAATATCTACTGAAGAGATGATTCTGTTGCAAAACCAACAAAAAGCCGTTCAAGACTTTGATCAATTGGCAGAGCAAATGGCAACACGATCCGATGTTGCATTTGTAGCTCTGAATGCTTCTATTCATGATACAGAAATGATACCTGATCCTATAGAGCATGTATGTGATGGGTTGTTTGATGAGATTGGGGGTCCATCGAATGGGGATGTTGCCTTTATGCGAGCTCGACGATATGTAACATATTCGGTAGAAGATGTTGACAGTTGGAACCATCAAAGAACGCGAGTCGTACACAATATTGAGACAGATTGGGGTGATGGAGTAAAGCTACTATCTCCGCACGCTATAGTAGTGCCATCCTCTTCATCCGACGAAACTATTTCAAAGCAACAAAAGGAAATACATGGAAAATTGGCCAACAAAGACCCGACAACTCCAATTGAGTATGTGCAGTCTAACCTTGTTGCATCAACAATTGTGCATTCCACCCCAACAGTAATGTGGTATGATAAGGAACGAATAGCACAGCTAGCATTCCCTTGGTATAGAAAAGTACACGCCGTTCTCTTCGTAGATATGGCCTTATCATACAAGGAGTGGCGGTCTACAAGTAGCAAACAGCATCCATCATGGCCGTCATCACTTCACCACTCATCAGAAACCGCCACTCTCCTTCTAAGTCAGCAAAGGGCTATACAAATGTTTTATAATGCTGCCCTTCGTCATCGAGTAAAAAGACCCGCTGATGATTTGGTATTCCTCATTGTTCCAAGCTCTGAGATTAGAATCATGACGTCCTTTGGTGTTGATATTTGGACACCGCTGGATGAAGCGTTGTTTAGTAGTATAACAGATGACATAGATGAGCAAGAGGAACAAGAATATCAACAAGGCGAAAGAAACAATGGATACTGCAATTCTCCTAACAATGGGAAGAACCGAAATATCTTACCTGTAATGATGATCACTGATAGTACAGGACGATCTGGACTACAGTCGAGTAGATATTACTTGTGTTCCAACGACATCTTGAGTAACGATGGAGCTATAGAAGAATTCATAGACAAGTTCTACAAAGGCACAATCGAGCCCTTCACTCGTTCTGAAAGTACTCCGTCTTCCTCGGAAGCTACTCCTACATCTAGGCACAGCCAAAGTACCAACAAGCCAAACGTGACAGTTCTCACAGGCAATTCGTTTGAGTCTTTAGTGATGAATAGAAGAGATGAACATCAGATAATATTTATATCAAGCTATTCTTGTGGACACTGTAAAAGATTCTCAATCTTTTGGAATGAACTTTCCCTGCTAATACAAGCTATGAATTGGGACAGCGTGATAACTGTCATGAAGATTGATGTGTCAAAGAACGATGTGCCTCATGAGAAGATCAATGCTTGGGATCTACCAGCGGTATACTACTTTCCTGCATATGACAAACAAAATCCAATAGAGATGACTCCAGTTGAAGGCAAGACTAATCCACAACATGACTATGATGAAGGCTTAACATGGATAACCAGTGGCTACGATATAGCAAAGTGGATGGTTAGTCAAAACAAATTAGATTTGGGTCTTTTATCAAGATTAGAGAAGGGTGTCCAACACAATCTTGATAGTGAGATTAGAATATGATATGAATAGGATAAGCAACATACTTAAAAGCTTGTCGTATAGATTTAGTATCCTACTGGTATGTTATCATCTGTCAAATCAAGATTACGCTTGTAGCACAACTCACTCAGACTCAGAGCATCACCCACTTTAAAAGTCATCTCGGTACATATCCTTTTCCTTGAAAGGAGGGTGAATTTATCTATAATATGAAGGGTGTGAGATTGTTTAAATGAGAAAGCGGACGACATATGTTCCAAGCAATCAGTTCAGTGCTCTTTGATTGGTGGTTTCCGTGACTGGCAATGAAAGTGAGGTAGGTTCTTAAGTATCCAATCTACTAAGATCTTACCAAAAAAGATGTATTAATATTAAGAATTAAGAGATTATGTTCGGATTGCTTACTTTAATGATAACTGAAGATTGGTACCTTGTAGTGATATTATAACTATCCTGACCCATTAACATGTTCTCGGACGAACTGGGAGGCAATCCTGCAAAGAAGAGGGCAGATGAAGCAAAGGCTAGAAGGCTTAGGTAAGATTTATCATGTTATTGTATTCACCCTTTGATATGAACCCCTGACCCTTTGCTTTTGTATGTTTTTCTAACAACAATCAATTGTTATTGTTAGGGCCAAGAAAGAGAAAGAGGCTAAGGCAAAACGTACAGAGTTGGAAAGAAGAAAGAGAGATGAAGCATCAGCCATTCCAATTGGTGGAGTAGGTAGTACAGCCGGGGAAAGTTCTGCTGGTAAAACTATATCGAATAATGATACAGGATTGCAATCTTCATCTGCTGCTACAACAAGTAGTAGTATTGATACAAAACCAACAACACAAACTACAACAAATAATAGTACACAATCAGAGGAATTAACAGCAACACAAAAGGCAGCTGAACAACGAAAGATACGTGCAGAAGCTCGTGCAAAAGTATCAGCAGCAACATTAATACAATCAATAATACGATGTAAGTTAGTTGCAACAAAAGCACGAAATGATCAACGATTAATATTCGATAAGCGTATGTCCGATTTAACATCCTTGGCATCTATACTAAAACAATCTACAAAGAATAATGTATATATCCCCCCTCCGGCAACTGTATCAATAATGATTTCACAATTTCTATTCTTTGCTTGTCCAACAATTATACGAAAACAAAGGCAACATTCAAATGGAAATGATTATGAAATTATACTTGATTCAGGATCAATGATACTACAAGATGTAGATTTATCACGATGGACTAAAGTTATTCGTAACTTATTATTACCGGGTGTATTGAGTAATGATAATTTAGAGTTAGATCCTTTACTGCCATGGATGGGAAGTGTAGAGGGTAAGAGACGATTGCATAAAGTTATTAATCTTTGTGTTTCGAGTATATCTTCCAAGCAAACTCCAATGAATGGGAAATCAAGTCAGAAGAAGAGTGTGTCTGCAAGTAGTAACAAACCAAATGTTGATAATATGGATAAATGCTACACGTCTGTTGAATACTTCTTACGATCAATCCTCCGGTTAGATGTCATCAAGGGAGAGAGTGGCGATTCATATAGCGGAAAATCACGAGATGTAGTCTACCACAACGCTCGATCGATATTGATGCCAACTTCATCCACTGCATCAAACAAAAAGAGCAAAGATCAAACTGTTTGCTGTGATCTTATATCATCCCTTAGAACACTACTACTTTATGGACCTACCAAAACAAACCCACCAATACCTGCTGATTGTGGTAGATTGCGTGAGAATTGTGTTACCAAAGATGAAAAGGATCGAGCAAGTATATTAATGAAGCTAGTTGTGGATATGATTGCATCGTTGGATGAGAGATCACAATCAACAGATCAAATGACATTAGATTTACTATGTTCAAGGTTTATTGCTGAAGTAATGACTGTACCTTTATTGACATGGAAGGTATTGCCAGCATCATATCAACAATTGTTATCAAGCACTGAGGAGAAAGTTGGTTTAAAGGTACCTCCATTGGTCAATTATATTCAAAGATTTATCAATTTGAATGCAGATGAAGTATCTAGTGGCAGAATAGAGTCTGTCTTGAAGATGTCAGATATCTCATTGACTTCTTGTCCTGCTCCAGCTGTATTATGTCTTTTAGCAAGTATGGTTCAAATGGGAAGGAAATGTGAGGTATTGAATAGTATGAATCCAACAATTCTTCACTATAAAGCAGCTGCCGAGTACTTTAACTTTCTTGCTACACTCATCAACGCTGCACCTCTGGGGACTTTTAGTTCTCGAATGTCAGCGGTTGAATGGGTATCCGTCGGCTCCTCATCTACTCCTATTGTTTTGTCGGATGTTGTAATTGAACAATGTTCAGCTATACTATCTGACTCATATGTGAGGGCATTGTTCACTTGTGCAATTGATGATGAAGAATTGGATACAAAGAAGGTCATTAATACAATAACGGACAAGGATAGAAAACATGAAAAAGACTTAGAAGAGCTTGGTACGTCTTCGGCAGCATCGGTTGCAGCCAAAGAAGCGATGATTGATCGAAATCGAAGCTTTTGGCAGAGTAGTAAATGGGCAAAGAAACTCACTTCATTTATATCGGGAGATAGTAGCTCACAATCGAGTAAACCTACCAAAAATAAAGGTGTAGGCAAGCTAATGAACACTTCCTCAATAGCAAGGCAGCTTGCCAATGGAAAGGGATCGATGAATCGAACAGCCATGACAAATGCAGTACTTCAAACTGAAACATCAAAAGACAAAGAAGTCAAAACCAGTACAAAGAAGTCAATTCATGAATATAGTGTGCTTTTCCTTCTGTCACTATGTCGCTGTTATGGTACTATAATATCAAGGTGGGGAGGAGATGGGAAGGTAGACTTAGTGGGTAGAGCCCAACGATCATTAGACAATGCAAAGACGGGCAAGGAGTATGCATCTGCCAATACTGAATCATGTGTAACCGCCCTGTTGAATGTTCTATGCTTTTCGACGAGCTTTGTCACTTCATCTTGGGCTATCATCCAATCAAATCCAAGGGTTGTATCTGATCTCTATCAAGTTATTGATGTGCGAAAAAGAGGACTACCAATCAGGACATTGACGGCGCATCCAACTTACAAACGTTTACAACACTCTAATTATGGTGCTGGTGATGGCAATGTAGGGGCAGTAGTACTGTTAATGTTCGTGGCATGTCTTTCCCATACACTCATCGTGACTGATGATGTTGAGATCCATGAGATGGAGAAGCCAATGCCCAAACATCAACTCAGACGATGCATTCTGTTGCTTAGAAAGTTATTGTATCGAGCTTGCTGTTTGGATGATTTGCATGATGCAACCAAACAAGGACGAGGCGTAGACTCGAATCATCTAGGGCTAGCTTTAATCTCAACAGCATCAAAGCTACAGAACGATTTGTATTCCAGGTCATCTCGACGATTGCTTTGTGTACCCAAGTTGTGGATAGAAGAAGGTCTGCTTGAGAATGATTTGAAGAGATGCAAGACACATCATGATTATACCCTACTGCTCTCATCTCCAGTCTGTAGAATTTGTCCCTTCTTGATATCCTTCAAGAGAAGACTCAAGTTGTTTGAAAGGATCGTCACCACCAACAGAACTGACATACAGGGAAGTAATGAACAGCGAAATCTCAAGCCAGGCATTATGATTAAAATCAATCGAGGTAGAGTGTTAGAGGACGGCTTAGCCCACATGAACAAGCTCGGACGTGACTTACGGCAGCGATTAGTGGTGTCCTATCTTAGTGAAGCTGGGGCGAGGGAGTCTGGTATCGATGTTGGTGGGCTCTTCAAAGAATTGTGAGTATATCTATGGATGATATATCTATATATTCCTGCCAATCTCTCATCCTCTTCTAACATTCTCGTTTTACAACAGCTGGACGGACCTCTCGAATATAGCATTCGACCCGAATTGGGCCTTGTTCAAGAATACAGAAGGAGCTTTAATGTATCCTAATCCCTCATCCAAACTAGCACACGGTGCTGATCACATTGTCTTGTTTGAATTCCTGGGAAGAATTCTAGGAAAGGCTCTATATGAAGGGATCACAATCCAACCTCAATTTGCTCATCTGTTTCTGTCTTTTCTAAGAGGTGATCATACATATCTCCATTTGCTCACTGATTTAAGCACCATTGATTCCCAATTATACGGCAATCTAATGTTCCTCAAAACCTATGAAGGTGATGTATCTGACCTATGCCTTACTTTTACTGTGAATAATGATGATTTTGGTGTCAAAGAAGTGCCACTCATTGCAAATGGTGCCTCAATTGAAGTCACCAATATGAACAAACGCCGATACATTTATCTAGTTGCAAAACATCATGTTAGTGATAGAATCAAAGAACAGTCAGATGCCTTTACAAGAGGACTCTGGGATGTCATCGATAGATCATGGTTGAGGTTATTTAATGAGCCTGAGCTACAGGTGCTCATTA
>Ga0214479_100281_pt1 | contig 33071 bp, 24 predicted proteins | sample M1_20Mar14CPVII9_5_FD_165054 | JGI IMG/M metagenome (GOLD analysis project Ga0214479, IMG submission 165054) | Marine eukaryotic communities from Monterey Bay, California, United States - M1_20Mar14CPVII9sort6BwellE14 | ecosystem: Environmental > Aquatic > Marine > Unclassified | place: USA...
CTAAGCCACTCCTGGAACTGTTTTAATATGTCTTAATTAAGGATTAGTTTATCAGTAGCAACAGCGGTTAAAGGTAGTGAGTGGCTTAGGAATTAGAGAATTATTAGTAATCATGGTCGGTAGCAGTGATAGGAAGATATCTTCTGCTACTGCTGCAACATTAGTTATTTCCATCAGTAGTACAATTGCTCTATCTGCTGCTCTCTACTATACCAATAGAATACGAAGATCAAAATGGATGTCAGAAGAAGATGCTCAACATGGTAATGAAACAACACACTCAGTTATTGATCATTTCAAGTCACTAGTACTTGACCCAGAAACAACAGTCGAGGAGGCAAATAAGAGAAGAACTACCAGGAAAGTCCGCGTTTGTATTGTTCTATCTATGCATATATGATGTTTGAAGGAAGTCTCGGTGATCTAGCTACTCGTTTGACCGTCATCTGCCTCTTTTAATCGCCTTTGTAACCCACATGTACTAACATGTGTCACAATATTCACAAAACGCGATAACGCGCATCTTCCAGTTATTATCTCAAGATGAGAGAATCACATAACAAGTCTCTTGTTTTAGGTGTATCATCTCATTCAAAATTAGTTAAATTGAGGAAGCTTGAAATGGAAAGGATATTAAAGTATTGGAAGAAGGGTAATCAAAGCCATCGCACCATACTTGTAATGTGTGATGAATCTACACGAAGTATATTGTCCAATGCCCGGCGTATGATATTGCAACCCCTGAACTTTCAAACTAATGAAACGACAAAAGGATGCTGGATTCCTCCGTTGAACATCATTCCTATTGAGGGTGAGTTGATATGTTTATAATTTGAAATTATGCATATCATATCACATATGTTGTGTATCTTTCTAACATTGCAAATTACTATTCGTCACATTAGATATGCATGTAACAATAGCCTTACCCTGGTGGTGGCATACGATTCAAGAGGGAAATAATCAATTAACAAAGTCAATGGCACAAAGATTCAAACAAACTCTATTGCTCAAGTTTCACTATCCATTTCAGATTGAACTCGAGAGAATCATATTGCTCGGTGGAAAAGTACTAGTGGCCTTGTGGAGATGTGTGGGGAATAGAACTACAGAAGACGGAAGAGTCATATACGATAGACACGGAGAGAATCTTGATCCAATGCACAGACTTAGAGAAGAGATTATACGATGTTTCACTACTGAGAGCCCTGACGAAAGGAGACAGCCACTTACATATCAACACAGAAAAATGAATAGCGGGGATAAGAATACAACATTTTCATTAGTAGAATCAGCTCAGCATACAATTAAACAAAGAACACCTGGGATGGGAAGTGTGAACAGTGCTGATGGGTTCATTCACACTACATTGTGTCGACTGCCCTTGGAGTGTTTGTCGTCTCGAGATGTAGAATTGGATGCCGTCCATCGTCTTTGTAGGGAGGCCTCCGCAACTTTGAATGGACATCGAATGGTAGTAGAGAAGTATCGGTTCCTCGAAACAATGGGTGAAGGAGGAGAGAGCAACCCTTGTTATAGACCGATATACGACGAAATAATTCAAGCACCTTTAAAACACACAGTTGGTATTGACGGCAGTGTTGAGGAGAAGAGAATCCACTCTACCCCTCATCAAGTTGACGGGAACTTGACATACGGAAGGGCATCACTCGCCACAGATCGTAATTTCATCAGTGAGAGTACAGGTGACGATGATAAAGACATAGAGAATACTATGAAGAAAACGACTACTGCTCTTTCGGATCTCTTTGAACCGCCAACGGATATAAAAGACTGTCAAGACTGACCAGTGAATGAGGTAGATAGAAGTATAGTGTATGTAGTAGCATGTTGTAACCGTACTAAATTAGATTACTTCTTTAGTATATTTAGATTCTGCTGTTCAACAAAGTCAAATATCAAGTCAAGCAGTAGGTCGTAACAACAGGTCACAAAGGGTATTACAGCCAGCAAAAGATGAAAGCACAGACTTGGTCCGATATGTATAGCATGTACTATCATCTGCTTGACCATCTGACTAATCTCAATCATCGTTGGATTAACAATCAATTGTAGAACGATACCAGGAACGATATAGCGTGTAAAGAACGGCTTGGGTATCAACGTACCAGTGCTAGATGCCAATTCTCCAGTAAAGAAAGTGATGAAGACATCCAGGAAGAATATCGCATTCACTACTGGTACCATGGCGGTAGCAAGGATGTGTGATGACGATGATACTTTCAACACTTTTAATATGAAAGTATCAAGCTTCATTTTCTTGAGGTCTCCTCCTGATAGTATGGGAGCAAAGATGATCTGGGATATCTCCAGAGCCGCACATGTGACTGTAATGTACTTCCAAGCAACTACAAATGAAGTATTTGGACTTAGAAGTAGACGCTTCTTCAACTTTCGTTCTAATTCCTTGTGCTTGGTGATATCTCTTCTCTCGTCTTGAGATACTTGTCTTCTCATCTGACGGATACTATCGAGCTTTTTCATTTGTTCTAACTTGGACCTTGATAATCGCTGCTCTTCTACTAATCTTTCACGTATCCTTTCTCGGATTTGATTACCCAATTGATGCTTACCAGTTGTTCTCCTAACAGTAGGTTTCATGAGCTCATACCGACGCATAGCCTTTAGTTCTCGTTTCTCACGAAAGCATTTCTGAATCTTTAGCACGGCTCGTTCCAACTTGGACTGCTTTGAAAGAGCATCTAGCACAACATCCCAGCGCTGTTGTGCAGCCTTGGATGTATTATGTTGACGTTTCTTTTGTATCATGTCAAGTATATGCCCACGAAACTTGTTGCATGTACCAATCAGTGGTGCGAGGAATTTGGACCAACGAATGATTGTAAATAACTTCTTCAATCTACCATGGATACCAAATGGGCTGAGTAATGCTCGTTGGACTTCTTTCCGTACTCGACTCTTGATCTTTAATCTGATCAGTAACCTGATACTCTTGAACCATTTTGTTAGTAGAAGATCTAATATCGAATACCTCGGAGTAGAAACTTTGAACATATGATGTGCATCTGTTCTCTCAACGAAGAAGCAAGCTTTAGAACCACAGTCATCTCTGAATATGGGTAGAATCGTTACCCAGCAGATTGCAATGAAGAGGAAAATGAGTGCCATTTTTATACTGATTTCCCCGTTCCTTTTCTCGATCTTTGACATGGTTTGTTTAGTCATAGTAGCTGATACAACCAATGCCCGAATATAGAATAAAAGTACAAATCCAATATGTAATACCTCACTCCAATTAGATACCGCATCAGTTATAGTAGCAGCAGTAGTAGTTGATGTAGAATTATGATAATGTTGACTCCATCCAGTCATATTCGAAATAAATACAATTGGCGTGGGTATTAGGTGATAATAATGTTGTACTTCATATATTGATAATATTAGTAGGATAGCTTGTGAGATGTATTTGATTGCGGGGGGAAGTTGTTGTTGTTGCGAAGTTGTATTGGTATCTTCTAGAAGTGATGATGATGTATCGTTTGCTTTTATAGCCGAGCAGCTTGGTGTAGCTTTGTCTTGTTCTAAACAGGGTTTTGCTGTTGCTGTTGTTGAAGTTACTGATTGTGTTGCAACGGCATCTTGTTGGGGTGCTTTATACTCCTCTTCGTCAACTTTCAATACCTCATTCTCTTTTGCATCATCATCATCGTTCGCTCTATCCAATACTTCACTATTAGACTCGCTTATTGTTTGCTTCAGTATTGTCTCAGGTAACTTATCCTGCAATCGATTGTTTTGCAGTTTACTACCACCATCGTCTCTCTTATTATCGAAAGCTGAACGATTTGCAATTACAGCTTTACTCTTTGGTCGATGCACGCCTGCCGCCGATGACACCGGTACCCGAAGAGGATGTTGTTTATACTGAATAGTAGATGTACCATTATTATTATAATCATATAATGCTGCCAACTTTGCAACATTTGTTTGACGTTTTATTGGGGATACATTGCTGTTGCATATCTTATGCTTATTTGACTTTTTAATTTTAGCAGATGAAAATGAAGACGCTGCCTTTGTTGATGACCTCCGCGTAGTGGAAGCTTGATTGGGACATGTATTCTCATCATGTACAGCCGCCATAGCTCACAATTGCAGTGGTATGCAAAATGCAACGATATGCTATTGCAAATTGTAATCTATCTACTATGAATGATCAAAACACAAATATACATCACCAATCTAACTTTCTAAGTACTCTATCTACTGATCTGTAATCCATTGCAAATCAGTAATACATGCTCTTTATGAGCACCTACCAACATACACGGCTACATGATGTTGATGGCATGCAATGTGGTGCGTGGTGTCGCTTGCCAGACGGAGACGATCCTAGCGGCGGCAAAATCTCAATACTTCAAATAAATAGTCACACTGAATTCACATCACTGAAATCGATCACAAAAAAATCACTAACTAGGTACTCATAAATCATAAACCTACATTTGCTCTCTCATAGTAGAAAGGTTGTTCGGAATATAGAGGCGGCTTTGGTTTTGATAGGCAATAAGTAGTATTTACTATTGCTGCAGACAGTCATATACCGCTAATTTAATTCTTCAGGAAACAAGTCATAGAGTACTATAAAATACTACAACACATGCACCATCACCATCTCATCAATAAATTAACAACAATAAAACAAACAGAACATACAATATACGATATAATAAAAGAGGTGCAAGTTGTTCATTCCGTTAATTGATTCATCTCTCAATAATAACGTGTTAGTTGTGCAATTATTGGCATTAGTTGTAATTGGTTAAGTACAATTAACGTTAAAGTTTAATATGAGTATTGATATTGAACAACGGGGTGGTATGGCCCATCATCATAATGATATCCCCAACCCTGCTCTCCCTAATGATAAAATGATCTATGAGGTCAAAGACTTTATGTCCTATTTTTTAGAAATGGATGTATCCATATTATTAATTCAGCATACTTATGCATATTTAAAACATCATAATAACTTTAATAACGGCCGTGATGTTAGTCATTATGATGTTGGTTGGTGGATTAAGAGAAATTGTCCTAGTGAATTAAAATCTATTGTCATTCCAGATGAAGTAGTTGAGAGGGGTATATACAATGATGAGAATTTACGGATTAGTGTGGGTGAATTATTTAGCAACTTGTGGGAGCATAATATCACAACAACGCTACGTGATGCTTATTTAGCTGTTAGTGCTGTTGGAGTTGAAGGATATGCTTGTGAAGATTTGATACGCACGGCTATGGAACACGGTGATTGTATGAGGACTGCATGGTTGGTATTGAATAACAAAACACTTCCACTCGATCCCAACTCTCAAGATGTTATTGATTTGTGCAATAACATGCACAAACATGTAAGTCATGATACATTTTGCATTTGGTATTGCATATTGTGTTTCTTATTTACTAATAATCCTACTCAAACCTACCCCCCATTATCTTTTAGGGTGTATCATTATCTGTTCCAATGAATGCCAACCCCTTGGTATGGGGTAATAGTAATAGACGTCTACCACAATTGGCAAATCTTATTTGTGATGATGCTGATGAAGAGATGACCAACAATGTAGATGATGAAGTATTGAGTTCTATTTTCAATAAGATGAATGAATTATCACTTCAAGGATTGGATAGATTCGCCAAAAGTGTGCAACCCGAGATTGAGAAGTGTGTTAGGTTGGCCGCCGAGGCCGAGAAGGAAAAGGATGAGCGTGAACGATTAGCTGCTGAGGAGGAGGAGAAGGAGCGTGAAAGATTAGCAGCCGAGGCTAAGAAGGTGGAGGAGGAGGCACGTATTGCACTAGCTGCTGTCGAGGCTAAGGCAAAAGAGGAGAGATTGGCTGTTGAGGCCAAGGAGAAGGAGTGTGAGAGATTAGCTGCCGAGGCCAAGGAAGAGGAAGAGGCACGACAAACATCCAAAGATAGTGATCCAGAGTTTGTGCATGATCCATTTGGCGATATGGAGGATGATGCTGCTAAAGATGATGCTATCTCTATTAGTAGTGTCGAGGATGACGGCGAACTAGATGAGGCAGAGCAAGAAGCGGACGTTGATGATGACTTTGAAGCTCAATTGCTACAGCGATTTGCTTCGGCATTACAAGATCTGGAAACTATATATGATACAGATTTCAAGCCTGATGAGATTACATATGATATTCAGGAGAAATATCAACTCAATTGTAAGATCACTAAATTATTTGATGATCTTCCACCAGTTGTTACAACTACCTTTGAAGAAAATGCAAGACAATTGTCAAGAATATGTATCGGGCACACCGGCAAGCTACGAAAGAAAAAGCTCATCATCGGTGCTGGTCGTACATCACCAAAAACTCAAAGAAAATCAAGTCGAGGTAAACAGCAGGCAGCTTGTTTCATTGTATGCTTGGATACTAATGAGGCTGACTACTTTGACAAAGAGATTGAAGTATATCCACACTTACTCTTTGGTATTGGAGATAATCGGCACGGTCCTCAGAATTGTCTTGCTTTCATGGAAATTATCAAAGTAATTCGCTTTTGCGACTGTGATGAAATTGAGGTTTGGATCAAGAGTACACTCCGTGTGGCTCTGGATGACGAAGACTTCCTCTATTATGCAGTAAGTATATAAGTTTTCATGCCAGATATTAAGCACATATGATATGCAAATCTCATCGACCTTGTTTCTTCGTATACACACAGGGTACTCTCATGTCACTTGATCCCAAGAAAAAAGTAACAATTAGATGCATGGAGAACGGCCTTCTTACGTACGAGATGCTCAAAGAAATCTCCCAAGCAAAGAAAGTTCGTGAGGATAAACTCAAGGCCATTAACTTGGACATTCCACACATTAATGCATCTACTAACCTCTCCATCGTCCCAGACGAAAACTATGATGATAATGTCAAACATCATTGGTTAGTTGAATCTAAGGCAAGGCAGTACAAAAGTGAATGGAGGGAAGATGGCCCTCCAAGCCGTATTAAAGATGCAGAAGTAGTAGAAGTAGGTCAGGGTAGTATTGATACAGCCAACAAGTGGAGAGAGAGTTTAAATGAAGCAAACGAGGAATTGAAAAAGCTGAAACCATCCCAACGCGAGTATATAACAGCATCTGAAGACGAAGGCAGTGCCAAAGTATCATGTCAAGCTCATAAGTTCTATGCTAAGTCAACTACACGTGAACCAAGAGGTAAACACAATCGCCCCATTGCATACCTCCGGACATCTACCCATGATGAACTGACATCTTCAGACTACATTAAATTTGATGGCAAGAAACTCCCAATTGATCAGCTTGCTTGGGTATTTGCCGATATGGAATTGCGGGGATACACTGGCAGGCTACTTATCATCGTTGACAATGGTTCTCAAAAGAATATCAAATGTAGCAGGGGAATGTCTCATCTATTAGATTCGATTCAAGAACCAGATTTTGGTGCAATATTCATGACAACACCCAACAGAACATTTGATGATGCTGTTGCATTTCAAATGTTACTTGAAGCGGAGCAGATCTATGACGGCTTGAAGATTCACTGTTCACAAGATACTGGCAAGTGTCGTATGGAAGGAGCAAGGAAGGTAACAGAACGAAAGATTCGTCATCAAGCTGTGACTGATGAATACAACAAAACAGTATCAAGAGTGGATCAACGCCTCGTATCAACACTATCAGAGCCCCACTTTATACTACACAATTTCATGAAGAAAGCCGCAAGGTGGAGCTTAAGACACAACCGTCTTGAGAATATTTCATCCATCCAAGCTGCTCGATATGGTTCAGTAAGTCCTTGGATTACAGAAACGCTACGACTGATGAATGAGAGAAATTCCGAGAAGAAGGGGAAGAAGCGTAAAGCAGTGCAACCCCCATCGATTGAGGGGGATCCCCAAGCAAATATGACGAAGAGGAAGAAGATATACATGGCGAATGATGAAAGACAAGCAAAAGCACTAGAGCGGCAACGTCAAAAGGAGGAAGCTGATGCTCGATGGCAAGCAATACTAGCCAAGAGAATAAAAGGTCGTGAGCAAGCTAAGAAAGCTCGACAGCATCAAGCCCAACAACATCAAGCCCAACAACAGCAAGCTCAACGGCAAACAATAACTCGAGCACAGGCACAGTTCAATGCCTCATTGAAAGAAGGTCAGACGGTCAAGTATTTATTTTCTCCCGTTCAAATTGTTGATTTCAATGCAGATCGTACTAAAGTTACTATTCGTGGTGCTACTGGGTACACTACGGAGGTTAATATCAACAAGATCACGCCCAATGATTGATCATCCAAAAGCACAGAGTCAGAGGTGAATGTAGAAGAGAGATTACATATCGCGGTATATGTCTTTAATTCGTCTTTGGGTTATTTTAAGGGGTATACACTAACTATAAGATACTTCTTTTGTTAGTAATTGTACTAAGTAAAGGGGTACAATATAAGGCTTTCTAGACTTGATATTTTATTGCATACTTCAACCCAGGGAAGGATACCTCTTAGTGCCGAGTTACGTTGTGTAACGAAACAACAAGTGAAAATTTACAACACATCGCTCTACAAAACCAATGCGTTGATTATGACGGCCTTTACAATAATAAAAGCGGTAATATCATATTACACAGGGTATTGATAGATTAATTGGTTTGTAGAGATACGATATTCGATATTAAAAATTATCTCCCAACTCGTGGACCAAAAAAACACGCACAACACACATACAATAACATACCAATTAACTAATTAATATGTACCCAACCAAACAGCCAAACAAATACAATAATGTCATCAACAACACAACAAGATACTAACTGTGTATCAATACGTTCACGAATACGTAAATCACAAAGAGTCATTGATCCACAATTTGATAATGTACAAGAAATATTATTAAGTTTTGTTAACAACTCAACTTCTTGTAACTCCAATTCGAATAATAGTAAAAGTACAGCAAAGGGAAAGGGAGGAGAGCCTGCGCTGTTATTAACACCAATACCAAAATTTACTCGATCAAGAAGTAATAATGTACCAATAAAAACTACACGAACACGCTCCTTGAATAATCCAGCATTATTAAATAATTCCGTAGAGGTTAAAAGGAAACAATCAATTATATCAGATATAGGTTCTGACAATGGAGATGCAGATGGATTAAATAACACTAATGTGGAGGAAAGTTTAGAAACTGAAGGAGAATTTATAAGTTTGGAAACGTTAGAATTAAGTGGTGGTATTGAACAAATTATTGGTGATAACGATTCGTTGAATAAAAGTCATCACGCACAGCCTATGCAGTTAAATATCTCAAGATTAAAACCACCCCAGTCACAGGGATTGCCACCAACAGGTAATAATAGCTCACGATATTCATCACCATTAAATGTCATTCGAACATCTAGCGGTGTTTCAATAAACGGTAATGGTGGCGAAGGGAGTGTAATATCAGGAGGCACCAACTCAGATCATTTATCATCCTCAGTACGAAGTAGAAGTAGCCGATCTAGATCAAGATCAAGAAGTAGAAGAAGACCAACACGGATGAGAAGTTATGGTGCCTCTTCTGCATTTGCCAATGCCTCTAATAATAATAATGGTATGAATGGTAGTGTAAATGGTGAAGAGTCTGATATTGGGGATTGCAGTGATGGTGAGAAACAAAGTGAGCCAATTACTATACCATTGAAGGATGTACTGAGTGTTGATGAGGAGGTTCCATCTCGCAAAGGTGGAAGCAGTGCCAATGGAAGCGGAAGTGGTGGAAGTGACTTTTATTCAAGTGCAGCAAGTGACATAGGCATAGCCAAGGAATTAAAACGAGGAGATTCTATGAGGTCAACACCCAAGGCATCAAATAGCACGCCTTCATTTAGTCAATTACGTAAAGATTGGGAGGGTAATTCAACAAGTACAACCAAGCAGACACAGAAGATACCACATCGTATATTTCTACATACATTATCACACGGATATGTTGAATTTACTTTAGAGAATGAGAATTCACATGATATATTCATGGCATATTTGAAGGCTCATTTAAGTTCTGATCGTATACCCCAGCGGGGTACTTCGGATTCAGATGGTGGGTCAAATGCAGGTAGTGGTAGTTCAGCAGGGGTTAAACATCGTACTGCAAGTGCAAGTGGTGGATTATTACGAACAATGGTATTAACACCAACAAAGGAAGTGCCGAGTATTGAAAGTCGATCCACATCCATTGAAAGTAGTACTGCCAAATCATCACAAAAGAGTCAATTAAATTTACCAGATAAAGACACATACGACGGTCACGCCCCACCACCCTCATCACCCAAACGTCGTAATTCCAAACATAATAGACCAACATTAGTATCACGTGATTCATCAAGTGTATCAGTCTGTTCTAACAAGATTGATAAATTACATTCCAAAATAATCAATCAACGTATTAAAAATGAATCAACGACATTTTCACGTGTGAAGGAATCATTTGAAGGTTGGATGTCAAGTATTGTCGATTGTGCATGTTGTCAGGATACTACCGTGGCTCCGGATCCTAGTACTGTGGGGAGTAATAGTATTCAGAGTAATAAGGGTATAATATTAGAGGGTACACCGGATTCATCTAGGATGAAGAATGGTAAACAAAGAAGTCCAACGTCGGAACGATTGAGGAGTAAGGGAATTGGCGGGTTGAGTTTTGAGGTTGAGTCTCATGGACCTTCTGGTGGTAGTCCAAAGTTGAGCTTTGAACAGAGTATGGGATGAAAGGAGGAGGAGATAAAGTGGGTATAGAGGGATACATTTATTTTTGTTAGAAGAGTGTATTCCGTCTAAGCTAGGTTTATTTTTGGATAAACTTGACCCTGGCATCCTACATCTACTCTTATCGCTTCCTCTTGGATAATCTAGCATCCCTGACAACATTCTCACATAATGATGGCATCTTCTGCATCAATTCATACATGAGCGATAGCCCGTCAATATCCCGTCCAACCCAAGCCATCATATTAGGAAGTTGTTCAGTCTTCTCCAGATTACTTGATGCTTCTACAATTGTTTCCAACAACGTCTTATAATCACTTTGTTCCCTGTTCTTGGTGATGACCTCTTGATCAAAGTAATGATTCTGTAGGATCTTCCTCCGTGCTACTGAAAACTTATCTGGTTCTCGATTCATTTGTAAGGCGGAAGGAAGATATTTAGCAATTGTTGTGCAAGTTGACATGGCCGATTCAAACCTTGCCTCTTCTTGTGGATAACAGATTGTCTCCAAAACGTGATTAGAGTTGTATGTTTCAATGATGCTTTCCTGTTTGTTGATACCGTTCATAAGCAAATTCATCCATGGGTTCCACCCTGTCCTGTTGAGTTCTCGGGGTGTATTGAGATCACTGTTTGCGGGTAGAGTAACACATAGATTCTTCAAAGTTCTGTTTTTGTTGGGACCTCTGCGAATACAAGCTTTGAACAAATGATAAGAAGTAAATCTATCGAATATATTACCTCCAAGATAAAGATTCTGTAATGCACATGTTGGAGTTTCAATATAAATGTTTGGTATTGTCCTGAAGCCATCTCGAGTTACATTGCCAAGATTTTCGAGGCGAAGTGTCTTTAACGTACTATTATTGGCCAGAACACCCATCAAAGAGGCAACACCTTCATTGCTTAGATTATTATCACTTAGATCCAATTCTACTAGCGTATTGTTGTTACTCAGGGATGCTGTCAATGCCTCCCAACCTCCTGTTGTAATGGATAACCCTAAATAAAGATTCAATTTCTTCATTGTATTATTATCTTTTAATACACTTCCCATTTCAATTAACTCTGTATCATCCATACCTGCATCGATTAGAGTCAATTCCTCGATAGCAGAATTCCGGCAAGTCCATGATATTGGGGGGCTGCTACTGGCTCTCCTGCTGCAAGATGTACATTGTCCTTTTTTATGAGTAAAGATATATCAATATATTCATATGTTGTATAAATGTCAATGAAACTTACCTCATATTGAAAACGGTATATAATATCCACAATCTGTGCCTTTATTTGTATCTACTTACACACACAAAGCAATCAGTATTTAATCCTCGCTAGTAATGTTCAGCGTCAGCAATTTGCCAGAATTTGCACTATTTTTTGGCAAGTGACTGAGCTTTACGCAAACATGCAAACAAAGACTGCCACCGTAAGAACGATTTATATTACTACTTGCCCTATGCTTTTCTATTGTCGACCATTGTATCAATAACATGAACTAAAGTTATCGCATGACGCTGCCGCAATCAACTCCACTCTCAAATAAAAATCAAAATGAGTCCGGGAATGATTAGCGATCGAACATTTATTAGGGGAGAATGAATAGTGTATATAAATAGTGGTAATCACCTAATGAAGTAAGTAGAGAATAGACAGCAACAAATATGCGGATATACCAGTAATAGCAGTAGTTTCATTACATATCATTTTTATTATAAGTACTTATTGCAATGGATATGAAATCTAGTGATTGCAATGTTGCCGAAAGGCAGAAAATCGAAGAGTACTGTTCATCAGCCAAACAAGGTGCATCATCATCTGAGTTAGTATTATTCAATAGCGATAGTTTGTTCAAGATTGCATCATATCTTCCTGCTACTAATTTATTGAATTTGGCATTAACATGTAAACGATTTGGTGTGGCGGCGGAGAACGATAATAATGTTAGTGGTGATGAGAGTTTATCATTAATTGAGGTGACAGCTCGTAGGATAGTACAAGATATTACAATAGAAGAAAGACCAAGGAATGTGGGAGAAAGTTGGTTAGCGAATTATCATTACCTTCGTTCTGTTATTATCTTTGATCAATTATCGGGATTTGTTTATGTAAATGATACAGACAAATCATGCATTATTAAGAACAACAGTGCCGTTTGTGCATCTGCAATCGCCAACAATATAATGAAGACAGGCAGGCATTATGTATCGTTTGATGCATCAACACGTGTCTTTCTTTCAGGTGTCATGAGACCAGGAACATTGATAAACAGATCGAATGCGGTAAACCCCACCCAAGCAGAATTCTATCGTATAAATTACTCCCAAAGCGCAGAAAGCTTGGTATATAATACAAACAACAGTATTCATTGTTGTTTGTACTATGGAAGTGACGGTGCTTGTTATTCTTGTCATTTGCATAAAGACAATGTTAAGAATAGTATAAGAAATATTACGTGGATGGAGAGTTTTATTAGAAGAGGAGGCGAAGTCGGAATGCTACTTGATTTAGATGAGGGCACATTATCTGCCTACCAGAATGGACAGAGCCTGGGTGTGATGAAGCGAGGACTTGTAGGCCATTATTGCTGGGTGGTGTCTATCTTGGGTGGGTCCGGAGCTCAGGTTACCATCAAACGTGAAAAGGTTCCTGAAAGCTTGGGATAGAGTGGTTATTAAACAGCTTAGTATCAAACTATTCTCAAAAGCTTACTAAATTGACATCGTCTTTATTGCACCGGACTAGCAAGAGTATTAAACTATTCTATATACGATAGTTTCATCACTATACTAAGCTGCTAAACCTAACCAAAGTCACGGCAACAATTGTCTTTGTCGTTGAAAAGCTGGCTTTGCTTCGGTGCCTTGATTCTATTCTTCCTACTACTGGCAACAGATCTTGATACAACTGATCTAGAAGTGATATATCTACTCACTCCTCTTCCTTTTTGCTGGCACGAGAGCAGCCACACGCTCACATAGTGTTGGCGTACTCTGTATTAATTCAAACATAAGTGTCAGGCCATCATTATCTCGTCCAATCCAGGACATAATGTTGGGCAGTTGTTCTGTACTCTCCATATTATCAGTCATATCAACAATCGTATCCACCACTGTCTTGTACCCCCTATATTCTCTATTCTCCCTGATGGTATCTTGATTATAATAATGACTCTCAAGGATCTTTCTCCGTGCCAATACAGACTTGTTTGGTTCATCTCGATTCATTTGTAAGGCAGAAGGAAGATCTTTGCCCATCAATGGACTACTCGCCATGGCCGAGACAAACCTAGCTTCTTCATGTGGGTAACAGATAGTTTCCAAAACATGATTAGAGTTGTAAGTTTGCATGATACTTTCCTTGTTGTATACAATTCTCATTAGTGAATTCGTCCACGGGTTCCAGCCAACCCTCGGTGTGTTGAGAGATCTATTGCTTGGTAGCTTAAGGCATAGTTTCTTCAGTGTTCTGTTAGGGTAACAAGCACTTCCTAGCTCTCTGAATGTACCACCGTCAAGTGTGTTGCCTCCAAGGTATAGATTCTCCAGTGCACAAGTTGGGCTTCGTAAATAGACGGTTGCAATTGATCGCCAACCATCTCGGGTAACTTGGCCGAGATATTCGAGGCGAAGTGTTGTTAAAGTTGTGTTGCCAGCCAATATAGTCATGAGAGTAGTTATACTTTCGTCATTAATGGAGTTGTAACTAAGATCTAATTCCGTAAGTGATGTGTTGGTACGTAATGAATTAGAAAGTGCGTCCCATCCTGTTGTTGTAATGTTGTACGCAACCTGATATCCCGAAGTAGGTCCAAGTTTTAAAGTCTTCAGTGTTGTATTCTTTTTTAATACAGGAGCCATCTCTATCAACATTGTATCATCCATAGATGCATCCAAAATGGTCAATTCCTCAATGGAAGAATTTCGGCATGCCCATGCATATGATAAGCGATTTGTAAAGAATACCAGCTTCAGCTTCTTCAATGTTGTATTGTTTGTCAAACCATCTCTCACGGGTGATGCTGACTGCATGGATTTCCCCCAAGGTCCTTCCATAAAAAGCTCCTCCAACTTTGATTTTGGGTTACTTAACATTTCACCCAGTGCAATATATCCATCTCCACCAATATCTGAGCTTCTAATCTTCAGACTTAGTAGATTGGTGAATTGTTTAAGACAACTAGGAGGGAACTCATCTTTGCCTATCCCATGAAGAATCAGGTGCTCAATTGATGTATTCGACGCAATATTATTAAAGAACTGTCGAGAAATTTTAACATCTTCCCAAGGTTCTTCATTAACTGAAGCATCAACATCTAAATGTTGCAAGCGTGTATTGGCACCAATATAACTTCCAAGTTCAGCCCAATTCGTACTGCTTTTTGATAGGCCATCTTCAATATACTCCAAAGATAGATAAGGATCAATGTTAGCACTATTGTTCTTTATCTGCAGTATAACATCTTCTGACAATATTGGTTGTTCTTCAACCTCCTCTATATCTGCATGGCTATTGATAGAAAATATTTAGTATATTGGCAATTGAGTTAGATATAAATATAAGTGCACAAGCACAGGAGCAAATCTTCTATACTAATTGCAAAAACCTACTTACCCCCATTCACCATCCTCTTCACTATCATCCTCGTCATCGAATCGATTTACGGCACTGTCATCAGAGTCTACTTCAATATCGTTATTGTTGTTGTTTCCATCCTCATTATTTCGTTGCTCAGGGACGGGAGAGTTGTTATTATTTTCACGATTCATACTGCTACTAGCTGAAAGATTATAGAGAGATAGCAATTACCAACAGCTGTTTGTCACTTCAATTGTTATTACTATTACAACAAATCCAGTACTGCACAGCTATCTAATTGCTTATCGTATTTGATTTTGAGTTTTGATTTTGAGTTTTGATGCACGGATTTTCTTTTAGAAGCTTCTTAATAAGAGATAATAAGTTTCACTTATTAAATTCAATCAGAAGAGGGGATAGCAGAGTAGGTGAGATGATAAGTTATTGAAAAGCGCAACCGTCTTGATAGATGAATATCCAGTTTATGAGATATTGAATCGCACAACATACAAATTTTGTAGATCATACCAATCCCCAAGATCCAATAAAGAGTCCGGATGGCATGAGATCATTCCGTGCTGTGGTCAATATTATCGGCCTCTCTAGAGGAGACAGCAACGAGGGCTGAATACTCGATAAAGAGGAAGAGGGATATATAGACAGTTGTTGCCTCCTATGCAGTGATACCCAAAACAATTAGTTGCAAACGCCACCACAACAACATCATCAGATCAACTTACATCAACAAGTAGATATGTCATCCTCATCAAAAGTAAGAACAATGGCAAGTCTACTATACGAATATACAATTCCAGGCCTACGTCGAGTAATGGACCTAGAAGATTCTGGTTTGCTCAAATCATCTGGGATACAAAGAATACGTATGAAGGGCATCATACCCAAACGAAATCCAAGTTTAAATAATGTTTTCAAGCTCATGGAAAGGGCATACAACTCATCAGAATTCTATGACTATTTGCAATACTGTAATGATAATCCAACAACAAAGGCTTTAAATATTGATAATCAACCATCCATTACCGAAATACTCAAAAGAAATAATAATGAAATGCCATCACACAACATACAATTTATGGAATTATGTAGTGATATACGAATGTCATATCAACTATTTGATTTTCTACATAAGGGCAAAGCGGCTGTATTAATGGGTAATTCACGTAGACGATTTGTATCATATATATGGATGTATTCCACCGATGAAGAACGTAAGCATTGTTTATTAAATACTGATAAGAATGATACATTATTAAATAGATCAGTCAAGGAGACATATGGACAAGATTATAAAGGAATAGTTATTCCGAAACGATTGAAACATATTAATTGGTTATGTGATGAGGTAATCAAGACTGATAGGTATATAAAATCTGGTAGAATAAAGAAGAAACCGTCTCAAGATCTAAGCTTTACATTGCAATATGATGATGCTTGGTATCTAAAGAAGCTATACAGACTAGATAAGTAAAAATTAGAAACCTAATAGTTATCTAACATTCTACGTACATATACCTAATCTTTCCATATTATACATATCTAAGATAATCCCGCTCTCTTGAGGTATCTTTAAACCATACTGTTGGTAACCTCTCAATATATGATGAAAAGGAATTAATGTCTACAGACGTCTACCCTTACTCCCCTTGCTGCCGCCCTTGCTCCCCTTGCTACCGCCCTTTGACTTCTTTGCACTCTTTGTGGAACACCCAGACTTCTTATTACTCTTGCCGCCCGACTTGCCAGATAGTTGACGCTGTTGTTGTTGACGTAAGCGTCTACTGTTGGACTTACCAGACTTGCCACCACCACTTGTATTCGTTGAGTTAGACTTGCCACTCTTTCCCGAGGAACAGTTGTCTTCCTTAATATTACCATGCATCATCTTGGATCCCTTTGATGTCGGACCCTGCCTAGTAACATATGGAGCGTATCCTTCAGAATCTTCCACCCAAGGAGCAGCCATTGCTGCAGTACTAACCTTGCTTGTATCATTAGACTTAGACGATGACATGTACCCCGCACCCACAGAGATTACAATGATTGCAGCCAATGCCGCTAAACCGAACATGAGTGCCTTCTTGCTGATGCTATTTATTCTAGTCAGTGGCCTAGCGGCAGCGGATGATGCTTGAGGTTCTTCGTCATCACCGGTGGGTATATCAGACCGACTACGTTTCATTGCATAGTCTGTCTCAATAGGTGAAGGATGTGTATCGGCTTCGATGATTGTACCAACATGGCTCGACGACGATGATTGCCTGTTATCGGCGGCTTCGTCATCATTGACAAATTCTACTTCGATCGGATCCATTGTTGTTGATGATGTTTATTAGATATATTAGTATTGCAATAGACTGTTGTTGTTAAGGTATGTCTCAGTAGTACTACTGCTTACTCAATAGACAGCGGGAGTATTGATATGAGCATTCAAATAAAATACATGCCAATGCTCATAAAAGACTCTATATCTTACCAAATGTCTCAGATACCGAGAAAAAGTTCAACACAAGACATGTTCTTTCTTGTAAAAGAGTCTCTTGTATAACTTTTATTGGCAGCTGATTCCGACGGGTTTGTTACTTACGAGAGAAGTCTCACAAATTTGGACAATCTATAACAAGTTTGACCATCTATTGCTATCTCATTGCAATGTAAATAGCCCATTACTTGGGTATTAATGTCAATAGGAAGAACATTTGATATCTGGCATAGCCAATAATATAATATTAGAAGGAGGATGACTATCGTTATAACAACAGCGGGAGACGATCAATTCGTTGCCGAGCATGCGACAGCAAATGCCGATAAACAACAACAGAATAATAGCAATAATTGCTTTGGTGATATGTTCGAATGTGAAGATTGGTCACCTGATTGGAATCTATGCGGTACAACAACAGACAATGATGGATGTTGGGAGGCATTTCCCAATGATGTCTTTTGCAATAACAAGGAAGCAGTAGCAGCGTCATCGGATATAGCCGATGTCGATGCAGAGGTTGCAAAGAAGCTCAAGGAATATAAACAGAAGACAACATCAGCAGCCGATGATAACACGGCCAATGTTGGGAAAGATACGACGACTCCACCTACGGATGTTGTTTGGTTGAACGACAACATGGCCGCCGCTCGTAAGGAAGATTCTTCTCCCCCAATAGTTAGCGGTATGGATCAATTAGAACAAACCAAGACAAAGAGCCCTGGTGACGATGCAACAGTAATAACCACGGCCGAAACTGTAGCAACCCACCTAACCGCTGCAAAGAAATATGCCTACAAGGGTGCCTGTGGTGCCTACAAGGAGGGTAACGACTGCCTAACATCATTAAGTCAAACATTAAATCAATCTACATGTCATCAATCACTCATCACGTCGACTATGGGATGCTGTAATATGTTGGATACGATGTGTACTGATATTTCAAAGATTAAGGATAATATGTGTAATGATATGTCAGGATTGAATGAGATGGTTACTTGTCAGATATTCCCTTGTGGAGATGAGTCAGAGGAGCAATGTAATGCACCCTGTGGTAATAAGGTTGATACCACCTCAGACACAACGAAGGATGTAGCAGCCGCAGTTGAAGAGCCAACCGAGGATGTGCCAGTTGAGCAAACAGAGGAGAATGTAGCCGGAGAGACCTTTTAAGGGTTCGTTTGTATAAAGAGTATATGTATGTTAGGTACTTAAAGTAAGAATAGTCAATGTTGTTGTTTCTACGATTAATAACAATTTTACATTTAACATTAACCCTCTAGAGTAAGACCCATGGCATTATTATCAGTAGCGGGGACTGCCAATATAGCACTTTGCATGGGGACACTACAAATTGGACACTGGGGTGGACCACCCGACAAACTTGGTTTTAAACACCGTCCATGGAACATGTGACCGCATGGACGTAGCTGAGTATCCACAAGATTACGTGAACACAACGCACACTTGGTTGATGATGGAACCTCAACGGACGTATTGATAGCAGCCTGCTGCTGTGCTGCCGCTTGAGGAGATCTATTGGGTGCAAATGACGAGTTGTTCGATGAGAAGAAATCACCCATTGGTTGACCTTGATTATGCTGACGGATATATTCTTGGGAGAGTGTCCTTTGCATTTTGTTTGGCAAGTCTAGATCGGTAAGTTTTTCACAACTTCGACGTACGGCAATTAATCCCCGTGCGGCAAGGGCATCATCGTAGGCACGCTTTAAATTCTCACTATTTTCTCCTTCCCCTCCCTCACCGGCAATATCTACTCCATTCTCGGGGAGAGGAGCCGGGGTGGGAACTGCTGGATTTGGCTGAGGAGGAGCGGCCGCAGGTGGCTTGGTATCAGGCGTGGTACCGTCATCCCCATCAAGTGATAGGCCAATGGCATTATCATCTTCTTCACGTTCTCTCTTAACACCCCGTTGGCCACCACCGACACCACCACCAACGTTACCGCTACTACTTCCCAGTCCACTCTTGTCATCAAAGAAGACTTCCAAGAAGGCAAAGGAGTCACCACGTCCCTAAGAGATGCGGGGGATGTCGAAAAAGGAGGGTGATATCATATGTCAGAACACACACCAAATCTACACAACTAACACTAATCCACAAAACACGAACGTACCATATTCTCAATACTCTTAACATGTGCCAAATTCCCCATTTTATTTAAATTCCCCTGAGAACTTAAATCGGCAGCACTCAAGTTGGTAATACTCTTCACACCCTTTAATCCCAAACTACTTCCACCATTACCCATATTATTCAAACTCGAGACGGATGAAAAGTGTGGCCATGATGATAAGGATGGTACTGTACTTGATTGTGTGTTGGTGTTTCCGAATGTTACCTTTTGTTGTTGTGGTGATCCTGATGTGGAGTTGTTATTATTGTATGTTGATCGTAAATTACCCGTTGTTGAGGAAGAAGCAGCAGCTGACGATAATAAACTACCAGCAGCATTCGTTGCTGAATTATTCATCATTTCTTTATTAATCTCTCGTGCCATACTTGCACTACTAATCCCATTCGTCATACCTACACTTCCACTACTTCCAACATTACCAACAGCAGCAGCCTGTATCATCCCCCCCTTCTGTCCAGAAGCTTGTTTCACTAAATCTTGATCTCTTGCGAATAATTCCATTAATACCGCGTGTGAATCAGTTTTAAACATTCTGCCGAAGGAACTAATACTTGATAGCCCGTTGGGATTTAATGGTGCTAATGATCCTATTGAATTACAATTTGGAAATTGTTCACCTTGTTGTTGAGTGGTATCTTGTTGATATTGTTGTTGAGAATCATATCCATAACCACCATTATCAGCATATTGTGGCTGCTGTTGTCCATATTCATACTCATCACTCCCCTGCGTGACCGTAGTAGCCTGTTGATAATTATTATACATTTCCTGCTGTGGCGGAGGAGGAGGAGCACTACTAACAACCTGCTCTTGTTGATTAGTAAGACCACCACCCTGCTGTGACGACAATCCACCACCACCACCAGCAGTAGCAGCTAATTTACCAGCCTCCAATTGTTTCTTCAACATTGGTTTCCATATCCTCCTCCTGGCATTAGTAAACCAATTTTTTAATTGTTTTTTATCAATACCAGTCTTTTGCATTAATATTATTTGATCTTGTGGCGTGGGGTAGGGATGTGTGAAATGTTCAGGTGAGAGTAGCCATGCTTTGAGTGTTGCTACTGCTCCGGTTGGGAGTTCACGACGTGATTTACCCTTTGGTTTTTTAGGTTCATCGTCTGATGAATACATCTTTTGTTTGTTTGGTTGTTGGTGTTATATCAATGGGTTTATTGTGCGATTAGATGATGATGCGTTTGATGGATGACGATTATTGAAAATTATGTTGCTGCTAACTGCTTATGATGGTTTAAAGAGATCAAACAACAAAACAGGAGCTTAATATATATTCTCGAGGAGAGCTTCTAGTAGAAATGACCCAAGAGCAATTAATTTATGCACATACAATTTGTGTGGTATTTTGAAAATTCAGTTAAAAACGGTGCGGATGTAGGTCGAATTTGATGACGAAATAAAACACGGAGACGGTTATTCAATTAACCAGATAAATGAAAGTGATAAAGAGAGTAAGTGGTAAGGTTTAATTATCTAAGGTCTGTTGATGTTAATTTGCTGACTTGCTAAAAATAAATGGATGACACCATATAAGACCAAGATCAAAAAGGATACCTCTCAGTAAGGTTGTTGTTAGTTGTTCCTCTCGCTCGATTAATGATGAACACTATGCAATATGCTATCATCTTTTTGCTTGAAGGAAGATCATCCTCTCATTACATACTAACTAATAAGCTACATACGTCGACAAGTCATTGCTACATAATATACTATATATTAGAATAATATAATCATGAACAAAGCTACTAAAATGTCAAAGCATGGTGGCTTGCTATTCCTACTTTGCATTGCAATGCTAGCGTCACACAACTTATTATAAGCTCATGGCATGTGGGAGGACAACATATCATGCGGACAGTACCATACTTAACACCAATTGCATGTGTATTAGTCCGAACACTCATATTTGCGTTGCATTGTTATCTGTCGGTATTATTAAGGAAGGATATCATCCTTTCCCATCACGCTTTTGATACTACTGCTAAAGAAGATTCGAGTAATAGGCAATGTATACTACTTCATCACCTGATAGTAGTGATCATCAGACGACATCATTCAAACCTATACGGCCAGCACCTTCTTCTCCGTCGTCAGTCATGGCATTGAATGATATCTATCAAGGCAATCACTATCTAAAAGTTATGGACCTGCCACTGACAAATACTCTTGCTACAGTATGATCGTCATATTGCTCGACGACCTAAACGAAGTAGAAGTAGAAGAATGAGTAGAAGAATTAGTAGAACATTCCGTCTGACTACACATTCCTTCTCCATTGGACAGTATTGCGATATACCATCCTACGAACAAGACGAACAATCGAAAACATCAATTCAGAAGCGATCCAAATTATCTTTGCCGCATTTAGCTGGAATGCTAATCTTACCAGCAGCATGCTACATCAAGGGACTTGTATTAACGTCCGCCACGATTGCAAGTGTATGGGAAGGACCAGCTAACCATTAGGATGTTTCATTATACTACTTGCCTTGGGTATCGAAAAGATAAGTAAGATTTACTTAATAGTGGCGGCACTGGACAGGGTAGTCACCATATCGAATCTTCTGATAGTATTGCTTCACATGAACAGTTTTTAAGAGGAGGGTTGGGAAAAGAGCCTGGGAATAGTTTGTGTCTGTCTAGGTATGTACGTGTTTACTTCAATCAAACGGATAGATAAGGATTCGATGACATGTTCCTCAAGGCATTCAAGCAATCCTCAGCCACTCGAACACAAGCATGATAAGCTTACTGCTGCATTGTCATCTGCCAAGTTTATATGTACAAACGGTGATGTAATTGAGGATATGCAAGTATCAGCAATAACAGTCTGAGAAATAGGAAAACAGTAGAAGTTTAATCTCAAACTAGTAACTCTCATCTTATTACATCTACTTCATCTATCGTTGCTGACTTGTACACTTTCACACTTCTCTTTAATCAAATTCAATCACATAAATCACACTCCATCTAGAGACACTACTTCACTTGTTGCCTGTGTCCTTACATACGTTAGATGTGCTCACTCTTCAAATTTAAAAGAACAAGACACCTGTCATGGCAATAACCAACGCAACAGTTGACCATGCAGCTTGAGAGGACGATCCATTGACGGTATTGTATGATGAAACAATACTAGCTGTAACAGGCTCGGGCGCAACAACCTCAGAGGTATCAGATTCGTCATCTTCCTCAGTCAATAGTTCGATCATCTCAGCAATAACTTCATTAGATTTTGCCATCTCCTCTCCCATTGCCTTGTTGAGCTCCTCGAGTTCGAACACATTTGCTTGCAAAGTTTTTGCACCTTTTCCTGACTTCGCCTTGCTGCTCTTTGTTTTGAAAACTTTAGCAGCCTCAAGGCTGGACTTAGCTGGCGTAGCTTTTGGCATGGGATTTTTGGGTGCTTTAGGAGGAGAATCACTCTTGGGCCCAGAGGCCTTTGAGCCACCATGCTTGGCTGATTTCGCTATACTGCTCTTTGTTTTGTAAACTTTAGAGCTCTTCGAGTCTGGCACTGTGATTGTTGAGAGAGTTAAATGAAGAGGAGGTGTTAGTAAGTGATGACACATAAGTAATTAGACAACAACAAGCAACTCTATCTGGTACATCATCTCATGTAGCGGAGATACAAGTATAATATGGCTTACTGCTCATTTTAGTACTACCAACCTTCTCTGCCTTGGCGTCTAATGTCTTCTCTCCCTTTACAACAGCTATCAAAACAACAGTAACAACAAATCATACCGAGGATGACGAGTACAATATACCACCATCACAACAGAAGAAGAAGAATTATGATAGTGATTTTAATGATAGTGATAATGATGAGTGGCAACATTATGAATCAGATGATACAGAGGATGATAAGTGGAGTTATCAACCAGATGATACTGAGGATGAAGGTGCCGAGGATGATATTATTATTAATGATGAAAATGAAAATAGTAGTAATAATAATGATGAATACGTACCAACAAAAGCGGAGAAGATTGAATATAATATAGCACTTGAAGCTGAATTGAAAGTTGTGCTATATGAATTAGCACCTAGTCAGTATACTGAGGAGCAAAAGTTAGAGTGGTTATTAAGTGAAAGGAGTTCTATGCGTCTTGGCTTGACATCTCCTCATGAAATCTACGAAACAGTAATTGCAAAACAATCTATCAAGGCATTGAAGAAATATGCACCCAAAGTTACATATAGTTGGTGGCGTGACAGGCTCAATAATGCATTAGGAGTGAAGTGTAATGGTGAAAGATTCAGTGCCGAGTCCCAATTCAGGGGAGGATCTGCAGATGATGCAGATGAGAATGGATTTGGATTACATATGTTGGTTGACAATCCTTCTGATTATATCATCTTCCTTGAATGTTTGAAGGCAGGAACTCCAGTAGATGGAATAGGAAAGTTTGGTATATTTAATGATCAATCAGCAGCACCCTATGCATTATTGAAGGTAAAAGAGATATTGAAACTATCAGCAGATGAGACAGGTGATAAAGTTGAGGATATACTGCTCAACCTTTCAATTCCTGATTTCATATCAAAGTACAATAGTGAAGAAGGATATGCAAAATTGAGGGAGGATTTAACGGCAAAAGCTATTGAGGATGCAGATAGATTGGGTATTGAGAGTGTTGAGGATATACAGCGTATTGTGAGTATACGTTGGTTGACGGGTATGAACGTTATGGTAAATTATGATAATATCATCACAAGTTTGGTCGATCGTATGGCTGGAGTATACCCAAGCAAATACAATCAAAATCACATCATTACAAATATCAAGGAGGAGAATGAGAAGCAGGATTGTATTGGAGTAACAAAGCAGCGGCTTGGCGAGGATAGAGTTCGTGAATTCTGTCGCATCTTCAAAACAAATGGCAACTACTTTGCTGAGATATTTCATACTAATGAGAAAGATCCAATCATTATTGATACAGATGCAAAGCAGAATCCTACTAACCTAGGGGCAGATGTTGATGAAGATGAAGGAGACGAGTACAAGAAGAACCGCTTTCCTGGCATCCCAAATCGATTTGTACGAAGAGTCAAAATTACTCGGATGGATCCAGAATCAACAACTTATACACTAACAACATACAAAGTTAAACTTCGAAGGAGTGATGATCCAGCTGATAATGGCATAGTGACTCTCCATCAGCTCACTCATATCATACTACACAACATGGGCCTTGGACTTCACAACCATGCCGGATTCCGTAGCTTCTTGGGATTAGAGAAAGGCCAGTCGTTTGAGGAGGTATCATGGCTATCATATGGAGCTGGTGACGAGGAGTACCTGAAAAGACGGGCACAGCATCTCAAGAAGAAGGGGTGGGAGGATGTAGCATTGGCAAATACATCTGACATCGAGCATAACTTTGGCAGATCTAAAGTTTGGATGAACAGCTCGTTTCTAACCTTCCCATGTTCACACTGTTACAATCGATGCCTTTCATATGTTCGTGTTATTTGGAAATGTTGGGGATTTGTATCGTCAGACAAGAGGTATGGAAGTGGAAATGATTAACAACACAATGTGATTGCATCATTCTTGGAGATTGATGTATTCGTATTTAGTTTATTAATACAAACATAGATATGTACAGTAGCCACTACTCTATATAGTCTAAGTCTATTATAACGACGGTGGTTGCTAATGCAGTAACTTTCATTGTAGTTGATATACTTGTTGGATGTGTAGTGTGTAGAGCGATGATAATATAGATGATGATTAATGATGATGTTATAGATGATGATAGATGATGCTGTTGTTGCAATTGTTGTTTTATGCCATACAAAACAAGCTCGATTATGATACATTTGAAGCATTGACATGATTGACAATAGTGCAAGTAGGAAACATCAATAGCATACTGGCGACTGTGAGTATAGACAACATCTTCCTTTTCATCTACATTCATCGCTCAAAGCATGACATCTAGAAGGGGATACAGTATCTCCTGCATCGGAATACGTAGGAGAACACTTCAACGCATTCTTCACATGAAACTGCATAGAGAAATGTTTCTTACTCACATCATTGGGCCGGAGTGTTGGAAAGTAATCGCTCAATCGTATTTTATATTGTTGCAGTTTCGATTGCTCAGAAGGTTTCTTGGTATCCTATCTCCCTAGAAGTTTGTTTAAATCACTATGGAAAATAATCGCTGAAGTTCAACCAATTCGGTATCTTATTCAATATATGGGTATCCCTTTCGATACTTACTATCTAGCATACTTGGTTGGTTGACAGTTATATAATCAGAGTTTCTTGGAGTAGACTCGTAGTACTTTGCCCTTCTTGACAATTAATCCACAATAACTACTTATTTTTGTCTATTCTTCTATTCTAATGATTAATAATATCTTGTTCTGGTCAGATGAGAGGAGAATACTTGTGTTGGGGTGGTTGTATTATCGTTTTCTAATCAGAATTGATGTCGAGTTGATTCTGAGTAATGCATTACCCCATAGTGCTTTGGAGTTGGCCCACACAGTGTCTTGATAATACTAACCCAATACAGAATACAATGTCTTCAATCTAATATTTCGTATGGTACCTGAACTACCTCTTCTTTATATCATATCCTCTCTATTTTTGTCTGTTCTTCTATTCTAATGATCAACCATCTACAACTTCCTCCTTTTATCTATATTAGAGGCGAATATTTATATTGTGGTGGTCTCGATTGAATGAAACTACAAGTCGGTACCAATCTCACTCCCCAAGAAGAGTCTATAATATCGTTTTGCCTACTACTAGACAAACACATCTTTGGGACATTCCTCTTGTTCTCTTTTTGTGGAAAGTTTCTTTTTAATGCTCGCTGGACAAGGCTTGTCGGTGTACGGTCCGTTGATGGAGTAGTTAAAGACATATTATCAACACCAGCGTCCTCTTCTACAAATCTTGTAGATTGAGGAGAAGAATCGTCATCAGCGACCAGTGGTGGTTTACCCTCACGTTGTTTCATGTATAGGTTCTGCCTTCCGACGTTAGATCCACCACCAATCACACGAAAGACATCTCCACTCGGTCCTTGTACGACACTGTCATACAAATCAGTTAGCAGTTTATCCAACTTGGCAGGAGAAAGTTTCACCCTCAACTTGGGCGAGGAGAGAAGCTCATCTAGATCAACGTCTAATCTCTTGTCCAATTCAGCAGTCAATCGTTGCTGTAAAGGCTTTGGTAGGACTTTAGAATTGGATATCTCGTGGGATAGTCTCGATCTGAAGTACCTATACCTTCCTCGAGTCCTCCTAAATGTTCGTGTTAGTTTTCTTCTTTGGTCTTCATTTGCAGTCAAAGGAGGAAGATCAATCTGTAACAAAGATGATATTGACTGAGTGGTCAGAAAGATAACCTACAAGCAAGGGCAAGAGCATTATATTGCCAAAGAATATGGAAGAAACTTACATCAATCCCCGCCTCTGTCGACGATAATGCCTCCGCCGTAACCTCGGCTTCTGCCGCCGATATACTTCCTGCTGCCGCAAATCGTTCAGTTGCAGCCTCCCAGCTCAATGCATATGAATACTCTTTCGTCAACGGCTCTGGTGAATGTGTCAGGGCATAATATAAATTACCAACAAACTCCTCCTTGTTTGTATACGGTAGACAATTTGGGAATTGGGCAAAGAAATCATTACTGGGGTGGGATGGCAACACGACGAACTTTCCCATTGCCAATGCCTCCGCTACCGTGGTACAAAGTACTTCCGATGTTGATGGGTTGATGAAAACCTTGTGTGTTGAACCTAACTCGGCATGATCAATTGGGCCATGATATGTCATATCCAATCCCATTTTAGTAGCCTTCTCGGATGCCTCATCTTTGTTCGGTCCACCTCCATACATGTCTACCTTAACTTTCAATCCGGCACTATCTTCGGCATACTTTATCAAGTCCATTAAACTTTCCAATCCTTTCGACCATAACATTTTACCAATAAAGTAAACTGTTGGTGTGGCATTTGGACTGAATATAGGATCGCTGTCAATACTTGGTGATGCCAACTTGGTCCGTAACTCTTCACCAATGTCTAGAAATGATCTCCTAACCCCGTGTACATTCTCAATCAACTCCTTCTCGGGTGCAAAAGCTTGCAATGTACCACTCAACTTGATAATTCGATGACAGTGTACTCGGCACATCCAGGAACTTAGCAGCCGCATCCCTGGTGCACGGATAAATGCCGCAGGCTGTTCAGTGGCATAAACAAAGTAATTGGTATGTACTATACCCACGACATGTTTATACTTGGATATCCAATTCTCACCAGGAGCACGATACCAATTTAAATGTTCTGGTTCTTCCAAAACGACAATATCACATTCTTCTTGTGGTATAAGAGCAGTGATGTCACCCATACTGTATAAGGAATTTTCCAATACCTCTTGCCATGCAGTGTACCACTTGATATTCAATTCTTTTGATGCTTTAGGCATATTAGCTGTATCTTTTAACCATGTCCGGATGTATTGTTCTTGATCGGCAGGTGATGTAAATCGGTCCTTCCGTCCGTATACACGTTCTTGATCATCTTCACGTTCTACCCATGGTAACATCAACGTAACTGAGCCACCTTCTTCTTTCCGTCCCAAAGAGAGATATGCTGCACGGAGTAAGGGGTTGACGGCCGTGCCTGTCATCCAAGGCAAGGCACCTGTGGTTACTATCCATATATTCTTCGATTTGTCGGCTATATCTGTATGCGGTACTATTGCATCAGTGGATGTTACCGGACGAGGTTTCGGTATCGATGGTAAGTTGGGATCTAAATTTGTCAGGGTGATGGGTGGAGAAACTGTATTTGATTTGGGATATAATGTTGCAGTTGGCTGCGATGACGATTGCAATTGTTGTTGATTGCTGCTGCTAGCACTGCCATCTGTACCAATTTGTATCGTCTCTTCTTCACCAACCGCCTCTAACCTTTCTTCAACCTTCATTGCAGCACGTTGTGCCAAACTCTCTAAATCGAGCTTTGGTGTAGTCTGTGATGTTGCTGTTAAGCTTTGCAACCTATCCGAAGAAACAGTATAAGTACTCATATCATACCGACTTCGTTCCTTCGGTTGCAACAACGCTCTAAACCACGATGGACGACTCTCAGCTTGATCAATTTCTATGTCTAACTTTTCTATGTACATTGATACATCATCCTTCCATTCCTGTAGCTGCTTCTCCCATGTCTTGAATCCATCAAACCGTAGTGGGGCAGGTATTCTTTTAGCTTTTGATAATAACATATCCTTCTTGTAGGTTGTCTCGTCGTCGTCGTCGATGTCGGCACTATTATCAACAAGTATAGCTTGTTTAAACTCGGTATCAACCAATTCAGAACTACCTCCATCTATAATATTAACACGACGACTGCCACTATCACTAAATAGCTTCCACCTGTCAAGCATTAATCTCTTGTATTCTTCATCTTCCTCACCAAAGACTACCGGATTAGATGCCTTAATTTCTTTAAATGTTTGTTTCCAATACTTACGAATCTTTAATTGGTTCTCTTTAATATCGTGTTCCATTTTTAATTGATTCTCTTTTATATCATTTTCAAGCTTTTCGGTCTGTACCTTAAAGTCATGTTCAATCTTTTTAGTTTGAGCAGTTTGTTTCTTAATTACTGACGCTGTGTAGGGTGATATTATTGATGAATCTTTACTATTATCACTTCTATTTGTATCTTTTGATAAGGCATGTATTGATACGAGTTGCAGAAATACAAGAGAGAGGAGGAATAAAGACACATGATGTGTCAATTTTTTTGCAATTGTTATGCATCTTCTTCTTCTCATTTTTCTATGTACTGTAGATTTTATCGCGATGCCGCCGATGATAATCCTACCGCACCTTATACTGCTGTTAGAAAGCATATCAATAGGCTATACTGATCCTTCTATCGCCCTCTACTAATACAAACCAACCATCGATATAAAAAGAGATTCCTCCTAAATATGGAACTTATTAAGAGGAATTACTAATTCAATAGAAACTTCAAATGACGGGAAACTATGATGGGCGTTGGGGGGGCACGTAATTTATTGTCTATTGTACATCTCTCTCTAGAGAGAGCCATTTGCTCTACAAATAGCAGTCAGCCGATACATCAGGCTCAGGTGAGATGTTTATTTTATAATCATATTATTTTTGGAGGTGCGGCGGTAGGGCTTACATGTTGAGATCTAAGAGAGAAGACACAAGATGTGCGCAGCAAATTTGTTTGTGTGTTTGTACACTGCAAATCATCAACACCCGGCTCCTGTGAATAGATATCAAACAACAAAAGAAAGACTGGTGTGAACGTGTTAGTTCGATATCCCATCCAAACAGAAAGGAAGTGTAAAAACACCTATTGTTTTTAGGTGCACCTTCCATTATTTTACTTTACAATACCAATATACTTCAATATCCTAACTAGCACAAGGTATACAATGCATCATTTGCCAAATAAGCAATAAATAAATACTCTCACAACTCACATATATTATTACCAAATAAGCTCTACAATCATGTCAGAAATAGCTCGTCTTTCATTACAATATGATCTCAATAATGTTAGTAGTACGCCAAAAGGCGAGCAGTCTATGATTAAACTTCCAATTTTCGGTAAATCAGTTTTCTGTAATATTATTTGGCCAACAGAACTACTAACTTTGGCTATTTGGCTTGGGTTTCAACGTTCATACAAAATTATATTCATAACAGTACTGGGTTTACTTTTCTGTTCGTTCAAACGTTGTCGCGAGTATTATATGATGTGGGAGATGGCTTCCAATGATATAAAAGTTGAACATAAGTTGGCTGCTGATTTCGTGGTTCATTTATCGTTTTACTTTGTGGTTTCATTAGTTATCATCGCATGTTTGAGTAAAGGAAACTTTACAAACCTCAACATGCTAGGAACTATTAGTATTGGCAGTATTTTCATTACGATCGTTTTGTTCTTGCATTATACCGACATAAAGTGTATTCATGTGCATGAGGCATTAGGTACAAGTAATATACCGGAAGATGTGGTGGATGACTTGAAATATGCATACCCAAAAGGTGTGAATACTGATAGAATTCAGTTCCTACTTCATGATACATTGAAACAAGAGCCGTGGACATTTCCAAGAAAGGAATGTACACAACAAGGATATTTCGCATTGGTGTGTTACCCAATCCTTGTATTGCCTAAGGTGCTAGACAGAGCAGACGAAGAAGGGAACTTGCCGTTTCAACTTGCATGTCAATACTCTCCGGTGAGGGTAGTTTCACTCATGGTTAAATTAGACAAAGATCGGTTGAACATTCGTGATGCAAGAGGTAATAATTTGATGCATTATGCGTGTCAGGGGGAAAATTACAAAGTTATTGATTATCTTATGGCAAGTTACTTAGTCACCAAGAGGAACAACGACGGTGATCTTCCGGTGTATGTACTAAGCAGTTGTAGCTGCAAGGTCGATGATGATCCACAACGTTTAGAAACAATTTGGAAATTACTTCTAGCCAATCCAGAAGATATGAATATGAAGGAAAAGTTGCCTTCTACTTTGATTGAGCAAGCCGTGGTTTCAGAAGATGAAGCTGTTCCCTCAGAACCTTCGCTCAAACCACAAAGACATCTCAGCTTACTCTTGTACATCATATTGGTAGTAGTAAACTTGATGGCGGCCGTCTATATTGGCACACTTCGATCAATTAGTACTGTGAGTCAGCAGAAGTATCATTCGGAAGTGAAAAGATTGGTTGACGAATTGGTTGAAAGTCAGAATGAAATGAATCTGTTACGAACTCGAATGGATGCTCTGAAGTATGCGCAAAATAGCCTCCAAGAAGGGATGGCTGGCGGGTGCACTGCCAAGAGAGTCGAAGAAGAGGGAAGGTCTTGAGGTATGTCATATCCTGCCTCGATCTTCAACCAGCTACACATATCTTGAATAAAGTTATCATATAATAAAGGCGCCAGTGAGCCTATTCAAGCTAGTATTGTTTCATCATACAATACCAGTAACTCGTCCTCTCAAGCTACATGGTCTGGTGTGTTGGTTGCTGTTGTCTGGGCTGTCTACTCCACCCAACTGTTCTGAGGAGTGTCTTGTTCTTTTAAATTGGAAGAGTGAGCACATCTAACGTGTATTATAAGGGCACAGGCAACAAGTGAAGTAGTGTCTCTATATGGCGAGTGATTAATGTGATTGAATTTGATTAGAGAAGTGTGAAAGTGTAGTTGACACCAATTGAACCAAGTCAGCAACGATAGATGAAGTAGATGTAATGAGATGAGAGTTACTAGTTTGAGTTTAAACTTCAGGACTGCTCTTCTATTCCTCAAACTACTATCGTTATACACTAGGTGGTGCTTCGGTACTCGTAAAGCCATGCCATGCTCCGTTTCTCTCTGTTCATTCAAGTCGTTATATGTATTGAAAATCAGTAATCCGACCTTTCCTCGTGACACAATGTGCATTCGTCGCATTGTGCTAATCAATTTGCCAAGGCCAAGAAGAAGATACATATGTTTAGAGTTTCAGTAAAGAAGTGAAAGAGGTGTATCACATCATATGCACTAGCACAGGTCTGATTCCAAAGCAGGAGTAAATAGACAATATGACAAACCATATACATACTTCTACTCACCTTGGTTGCATGGCCCACAGCGGTAATCTGCTCCTGTATGTTCACACCACGTTCCCTCGTCACAGGTTTTACATACATCCTCCCCGCAGCCATCACATCCTTTCACAGGTGCACAACTAGAGCACTTTTGCTTCTTGCATTTGCCGCAATAATCCATGGGAACACAATCACCACAGTAATCTTTCTCACAATTTTCACAGTTCGTCAATAGCTGTTTCCTGACCATAATTTTGTTCCACCGTCCTCCTTCTTCGTACTCCTTTTCACATCCATAGCAATAATTTTTCATACACATGTTACAGCAATAACTTTGAATCCCGAAATCCTTACTGTCATGATCATTTACTACCATACTTCGGCGCTCGGCTGAGGTCAAGTCCGCATTACATTTCTCACACACTGGC
>Ga0214479_100282_pt1 | contig 33043 bp, 18 predicted proteins | sample M1_20Mar14CPVII9_5_FD_165054 | JGI IMG/M metagenome (GOLD analysis project Ga0214479, IMG submission 165054) | Marine eukaryotic communities from Monterey Bay, California, United States - M1_20Mar14CPVII9sort6BwellE14 | ecosystem: Environmental > Aquatic > Marine > Unclassified | place: USA...
CGGCGTTGGGGAGCATGATGGGAGCGCCGCGGATTCTTCAAGCGTTTGCAAAGGATGGCGTTTTCCAAAACCTGCGTCCGTTTGCGGCGGGAAGCGGAGAGGCAAACGAACCAAGGCGAGCGACGGTTTTGACGTTTATTATTTCTCAGGCCGCGATTTTGTTGGTCGCTGACTTAAATGCGATAGCGCCTTTGATCACGATGTTTTTCATGTTGACTTATGGCCTATTGAATCTTGCGACTTTTTACGAGGCGATCACGAAGAACCCCAGTTATCGCCCCAGGTTTCGATACAGTCATTGGCTGACTTCGCTCGCCGGTGCCATCGGATGTTTGCTGGTGATGTTTCTAATGAACTGGATGTGGGCATTGGTCGCAATTTTTGGAATGGCTTGTGTGTATCTCTATATTAGTCAGAAAGAGGTTGAAACACGCTGGGGAGATCTCCATCGAGGATTGCTGTTTGAGAGAACGCGGAAGAACTTATTGAAACTCGAAAAAGAACTCCATCACCCCAAAAACTGGAGGCCAATCATTCTGGCGTTCAGTGGTGCATCCTGGGAGCGTCCGCAATTGGCGGTGTACGGGCATTGGTTTACCGCCGGCCACGGTGTTTTAACATTAGGTTATGTGATTCAGGGGGATGTTGAAAATCGGCTGGAGCGTTTGCAAAGCCAGGAAAGAATTCTTAACACGTTTATTCAGGAACAAAAGCTGGAGGCGTTTCCTGCGGTCGTTGCGGCCCCGACGATCTCCGCCGGAATGGAATCGCTTGTTCAGACGCATGGGCTTGGTGCTTTGCGTCCCAATACCGTACTGCTTGGCTGGCCAAATAACGCAGAAAAAATAATACCCTTTTCGACAACACTGAGGAGCATTCACGCATTAGAGCGAAGTGTTATCGCGATGCGGTTCAACGAACCTGCGCTTGAGTTAGATCCAAGGACGGTACCGTTGGGAACAATCGATGTTTGGTGGCGAGGAAGTCAAAATGGAGAACTGATGCTTCTGCTGGCTCATTTGTTAGCTCAAAACCAACGGTGGCGATCTCGGCCAATTCGACTTTTGAGAATGATTGAAAACGAAGCGGGGAGAGACGAGGTGTTGAATCATTTAACTGGATTGATTGATAACGCGCGAATTGTTGCTACCCCCCATGTGGTTGTCTCTGAGAATGCTGTTGCCGCAATTCAAACGACTTCTCGTTCGGCAGCAATCGTTTTTATGGGAATGGCGATCCCGGACGAAGGCGAAGGAGAAGAGTTCCATCAGCGAATGACCGATTTGGCAGGTGAGCTTGCCAGGGTGGTGTTTGTTAAAAGCGAAGGTGGGATGTCAATTCATTCTTAACGGACGATGCCTTGGTGAGGATTGCGATTTTTTATGAGGGTCGCCGTAGAATTCAGCGAGTTTAAATATCGAGACGGTTATTTGTCTTGGGGGGATTTGCAAATCGTTCAAAGCCGGTGCCTGCTAAATCTTTATGAAATGTTGGCAGCAGGGACCGGATAGCCACTTCGCAACGGCCTCGTGGTTCGCTATTGTTTAGGGGACTATCCACGGCGTTAAACTTAAAAAAATCTATGTCTCAAAACGAAGAAACCAACGAGTCCGAATTAGAGGACGCGGGTGTCGCTGAAGTTCGCAGTGCCTCCAAAGGTGCGCTGGGCGTTATTTTTTTGACGGTCTTTATTGATCTTCTCGGCTTTGGAATTGTCCTCCCACTACTGCCTTTGTACGCGGACATTTTTGGGACGGATCCAAGCGGGATAGTCATTGGCATGTTGATGGCATGCTTTTCGATCATGCAGTTTATTTTCGCTCCGATTTGGGGAGCGATTTCAGATCGAATTGGACGTCGTCCGGTCATCATTATTGGATTGGCCGGGAGCGTCGTGTTCTATACCCTGTTTGGGATTGCTGCTATTTATCAAAGTCTCTTTGGTTTGTTCGCGACACGAATTGGAGCGGGGATTGCCGGGGCAACGATCCCGACGGCTCAGGCCTACATTGCTGATACGACGACGAAGGAGAATCGAACGCGGGGCATGGCTTTGATTGGGATAGCGTTTGGGCTCGGGTTCACGCTCGGCCCGCTGTTTGCTTTTTTTGCAGTGCCGCAGGAAATCGCGGTAGAGGCAGGATCCGAGGTTAGCCAGTTGGGCGACCCAGGAGCAGGTCCAGGTTTTGTTGCAGCCGGTCTTTCTGCCATCGCCCTTTTGTTGGCGATTTTTCGCTTACCGGAATCGCACCATCCTGGCGAGGGGAAGTCAGGGAATACCCGCAAGTGGTTTGATTTAAGTGCTTGGAAAACTGCGGTTAGTAATCCTGCGATGGCTTATCTGTTGTTAGGTTTTTTCGTTTGTATTTTTTCTTTTGCGAATTTTGAAACGACCCTGAGCATGTTGATCAAGGGTTCGAAATCGTTTGAAGATGCTCCATTTAATTTTTCGTTTAAAGAGGTCTGTCTGACATTTGCGATGATTGGCTTTATGGTGGCGGTTGTTCAGGGTGGTTTGGTTCGGCGATTGTCTAAAAAAATCTCTGAGAAAAATCTGGCCGTCGGTGGTGCGTTAATTGAGTTGGTTGGATTCGGGATTCTCGCCTACTCAGTGAAGATTGCCTCGGTTCAATGGTTGTTCGCTGCTCTGGCGGTAGTTGTGGCGGGGTATAGTTGCATGCAGCCAAGTCTTTACTCGCTTGTCTCACGTTGGTCGGACCCAAAGCAGCAGGGGAAGGCGCTCGGTGTGAGCCAAAGTGTGAGTGCGATGGCGAGGATTTTCGGGTCTGCACTCGGGATCCCGATGCTGAAGGCATTTGTGTTTTTGCCTTACATTGTCGCGTCGGTGTTGATGCTGGTGGTTGCGGTGCTCATCGCAATTGCGTGCCGAACGGGCGAAGATTTCTCTGAGCAATCCAGCTAAGCAGTTCATCTCGCACGATCGTTGCGATGCCTCCCTGGTTTTTTGATTAATTGTATTGCGATTGTGTCGGAATCAATGTCTGCGATCGTCCCAGGCGTTAGGATATAGATGTTCGGTGGTCGGGTTGTTCTGAATCTGAATCTGAAATTTTAGTTCTCCGAACCTTCACGTTTTTAAAGGGATCAGCAATGGCCAAGATTAATTTGTTTACTAACGCTCTCATGTTCTTGCTAATGGTTCCCGCTTTGAACCTTGGGGCCCAAGAGCGGGAAGAGCAAATTAGAAAAATGGAACAACTCTATGAGCATGCATTAGAGTTGGCGGAGGAGGGTGAGGCTGAAGAATCCAAACGCGTAATGGATGCGGTCAACAGAATGAGACGGGCGTTCAGAAACGATTCTTCGAATGCGAGTGATCGACCGGAACGTCAAGATGAAGCAAGGGAGGCAATTGCAGATTTGCAGCGGGAGAGAGGGGAGTTGCAGTCTGCTCTTCGCCGAGGTGTGTCGGACAGGGAGGCCAATGAGATTCGGGAAGAACTTGGGGGGCTTGAGAGGGTGATCGATGAAAAGACAAGGATGCTTAATGAGTCACTTGAGCATGGCGGCGATAGGCATCGAGAGCACGAAAACCAGAGTCGGGAGGTGGATCGACACCAACACGATTCTTCGGGAGAGGAGTGGGAGCATCGGGTAAATCATCTTCGCGCGGCTGCTGAGCACTTGCATGAGGGTGGTCTGCACGAATTAGGAGAGCAGGTTGAAAATCAGATTGGCGAATTAGAAAGGGAGCGGCACGAGTCACAGCGGCATGACTCGGCTGAATTAGAGCCTTTGTTACACGAAGTCATGGAAAGAATGGATGACTTGAATCGGCAGATTAATGATTTGCGAGAAGAAGTACGTCGGCTTAAAAGGTAACTCGTGCGATGAGCGGATGCATTGAAGTTCTCAAGGCTGCCCAAGAATCGGCCCGGGCGTTGGTGAAGCAACTGGAGTTTAACCAAACAGATCGTTTGGTGATGGCTGAAAGTTGTACGGGGGGCTTGGCCGCGGGGATTCTGGCTCAGGTTCCCGGTGTGTCGCAGTGGCTGTGTGGTTCCGCAGTTACTTATCGCGAATCGGTAAAAACAAAGTGGTTGGGGGTGTCCACGACTACTTTGGCGAACTTTCGTGCCGAGTCAATGGAGACAACCAGTGAGATGGCATTGGGGGTGTTGCGGCAGACTTCTGAGGCTAAATATTCGGTGGCGATAACAGGGCATTTGGGGCCAGATGCTCCGCCGGCAACTGACGGACAGATTTTTATAGCTATCGCGGTTCGGAGCGACAGAGAAATTCAGATATATTCGACTCACTGTCTCAAATTAGACTCTCTTGAGAGAGTTGCCAGACAGTATGAGTCCGCTGACCGCGTTCTTAGGTGCCTCAGGGAGGCAATGGCTGCCGGCAACAATGATTGACGGTAATCTGGCGAGCGAAAGAACAAGAAGCGTCTATTGAGTCGACTTTTTCGATACCAGTGATCCGTTGGGGAATGATTTTCTTTATCAAGGCCGGTTGAAAAAAGCGAGTAGTTATTTCACAATCTTTCCCGATTGAGGTCGATGATTCGTTCTCAGGGTTGCGAACTGATTCGCCGCGGCCAAGCGAAAGCGTTGGTTGGAATCGATTAGGTTTTAAAATTTCCAATGAGCGATGGAGTGGATCCGTCGTCCATCTGGAGCATATTTTTCAGGCACGGTTATTGAAATGAATTCTCCTAAGATAAAACGCGCTCTGATTAGCGTGAGTAATAAACTTGGAATCGTCGATTTCGCTCAGGGATTGGTGAATTCGGGCGTTGAGATTTACAGCACCGGTGGAACTCGCCGTCATCTTGAACACTCTGGTATTCCAGTCATTGACGTGGCTGAGTACACGCAGTTTCCGGAGATGATGGACGGGCGGGTAAAAACGCTCCATCCGAAAATCTTTGCTGGAATTCTCTGCAGGCATCACCTTGATACCGACATGGCATCGCTCGCCGAACACGAAATACACCCTTTCGAATTGGTTGTCGTTAATCTATATCCTTTCGCCGCAACCATTGCCCGGCCTAATGTTTTGCAACATGAAGCGATCGAGCAAATTGATATTGGGGGGCCAAGCCTCATTCGCGCTGCGGCCAAGAACAGTGATTTTGTCACGGTGGCGAGTAGTCCTGATCAGTACAGTGCGATTCTGGAGGAAGTTGAGGCGGAGGGAACGACGACGACGGGGCTGCGACGTAAATTGATGGCCCACGCGTTTCAGCATACGGCAGACTACGATAAGACAATCTCTGAGTACTTTTCAGGGCAGACCGAAGGAGAGGTATTTCCATCGACCTATCAAGTTGTACTTCGCCGGAAAGATAACTTAAGGTACGGCGAGAACAGCCATCAGAAGGCAGCGCTTTACAGTGCCGGTGATTGCCGAGATGCGAACTTGGTGAATGCAAGGCAGCTCAATGGAAAGCAGTTGTCCTACAATAATCTTCTTGATCTCGACAGCGCGCTGGCAATTGTCAGAAATCAAGAAAGGCCGTCGTGCTCAGTGATTAAACACAATAATCCGTGCGGAGCCGCCACCGGAGAGACTTTGGTGGAAGCTTGCCAGAAAGCCTTCGCCGGTGACCCCGTCAGCGCCTTTGGTAGCGTGATTGGTATTAATCGTGAATTAGACGAGACAACCGCTGAGTTCCTTGCTGCGGGTGACTTTTTTATTGAAGCGATTGTTGCTCCGGACTTTAGCAGTGCCGCGCAAACAATTTTGACGACTAAGCCCAAGTGGAAGAAGAATGTCCGGTTATTGAAAGTCGGACAACTTGCACCCGCAAAGCCGGCTTGGGAGGCACGGTATCTACTTGGGGGAATGCTGGTTCAGGATGTAGACAATCAACCCGATGATCCTTCGAAGTGGACCGTTCCAACCGATACTAAGCCGGATGAATCAATGATGGCTGAATTGCGATTTGGCTGGGACATGGTTCGGTATATTAAATCGAATGCGATCTGCCTTTCAAAAGACCTCGCATTGGTAGGTGTGGGAGCTGGGCAAATGAGCCGCGTGGATGCCGTTGAGATTTCAATTAAAAAAGCCGGAGAGCGATCGCAGGGATCCGTTCTGGCATCTGATGCTTTCTTCCCGTTTGCCGATTCGATTGAAGTTGCCGCGGCCGCGGGTGTGGTCGCAATCATCCAACCGGGCGGAAGTATGCGTGATCAAGAAGTGATTGACGCATGCAATCAGCACGGAATCGCAATGGTGTTCGCTGGGAATCGTCACTTCCGACATTAATTTGACGGGGGATTTCCTCGGCTCAATTGGTGCTTGAGTAACGATGGTTGGTTTCCCGAATCGGTTGTCGAGTTTGCGTAAGTTGAGTTTCTAGAGCGGGGGAGAGGCGTGAAACGCAGTGTCGCAATCTACGGGCCTACGCCTCAATTCGTCCGATGGGCGATCTTGCATGATTGTCCATTTCGAGATACGGACGTCGATAACCTGCCTGATCGAACATTCCGACAACTACGCGGTTTGCGTGAATTTTCGCGGGGCAGGGCCGAAGGCCGGGTCTTTGAAAATTATTGCCTACACCCCGAAGCAATTAGTGATGAACCCCAAAGAGCCCGAGGGTTTCATCAAAATGAAGTACTTGCCGCGTTAGGCGAACCGGAATTTGTTGCAAAAACTTGCTGGCAGTGCCCTGCGAACGCACTTTCTGATCTTCGTTCGGAAGCCTGGGCTGGCTGTTATGGAGTGTTGCCAGCGACAAGCGGTTTTGATTTTGAGACATTGGTAACTTCATCGGTAGATTTTGACAACCTTGAAAGTTATCCCCTTTATCAGCCCGGTCGGTTTGACTTTGTCGAACTGATTGAACAGGCGTTGGATGAGCTGCCCCAGAAAGTTGGGTCTGATTTGTTTCCGCCGACCTCACCACCTTGGTTTGGGATTTGGAGAAACGGGGGATTTGAACCTCAGCAGCTTCGTGTTCTTGGGGAGTTGCTCAATCTCATTGTAAGACATTGTTTGAATTTGGACGCACTTCCTGCGGAGATCCGTGAGGTGGTTCAGCTCAAATCCGCCGTTGATCGCTGTCTTAAATTTGACCTCGTATTGAGTGTCGAGTTGGTACCTCCGGGGCACTCTGATGGAATGACATGGGTGATCAACTCGCACTGCCCAGAATGTAGAATGAGTATGTTGGGCGATGTCGATCGGTGTCCCGCCTGCGGGAGAGTCGGGGGGGCGCAAGGCGCTCGCAAGAGTAGAGTTCTCGGGTCGAGACCCTACGTTAATCTAGACGGTGTGCTAGGCGTTGAAAGAACCGTCGAGCTTTTGGCTCGGTACGAGCAAGGAAAAAAGATTACCTAAGAGACGCTAAGGCAACCGATTGAAAACTTTGGACAAACCGACTGGTGGCACGTCAGGGGCGAGTAAAAAACAAATACAGCTATCACAACAAGATCAACGTTTGAGCAGAGCTCGCACTGAACTCATTGTTGTAAAGTCACGGTGTTTCGTTTCCAGCGCCTTTAGCTGTTGATCGAGCCAGTTTGAAAGATCGTTAATGCTTTCAAAACTAATGCCGCCTTGGGAATCCTTGTAATTCTCCACACGACTATGGTGTGAATTCTCAATTTTATTCTTTTGTAACACCTTAGGCCTCCTCCGTGGGGTTGATTGATGAGTTGGTCTCTTTTCCTTTCCCCTCTCCTTAGTTAATACGCACAAACAGTGCCATTCTTGTTGAAAAATCTCGTTTAATTCTAAGTAATTGCTAAATAAGGGTTTGTGGGGTTTTTTGCCCCGTTTCTCTAACCGATTTTCGAGTGTTTTTGATAACAGAAGGGGTCGAAATGATCCCTTGTTTTCCAGTGTTCGGAACTGCAGAACTGCCGAAAGTATTGGTAACAAGTAACGGCCTGCGTTAGAGAAGGTGTTTGTTTTCGCTCCGTTTTTTATTATCGGAAGACGCCTGTCACTGCCGCCATTTTAAATGGAATTAGTTTGTGGGCTGCTAGTGATAGGGGCGGTTACAAATCAGATTTGTGGGCAGCTTGGTTTCCAGCTTTAGAGCTCTGCGTTTCCCTTGGGTTTCTATTCGGCTTTGTCTTTTTTGGACAGCCGATCGAGTGCCGTTTGATAGACCTTTTTAAAGTCTTGTTTTTCGTCGTAATTTAAAATCAGATTTGAACACAGACAAACGAGTGCGATCGCTCCGAGTAGCCCTGTAGCAGTCAGCGGGTTGGTCAGCAGGATTAGCGGAACCAGGCTGCAAATCCAGATTCCGGAATTCATCGAGCATCCGAAACGGTGATTCATCAAGACCATTAACGCAACCAATGCGCCGTTGCCACATGCTGTTCCGATCACTGCTCCGGGCAGGCCGATTCTTGGAATGAGAATAATATTGGCTACGATATTTACCAGCAGTCCAATGCCACTGACCAGCGTTGCCCATTTTCCTTTTTCGGCGACCCATAAATAATCTTGTGCTACCGTCATAAGTCCGAACCAAATGCAATAGACAAGGGTCAGTGGTAAGATCGCTAGGCCATCGTTGTAGCGACCTTGAAGAACCCAATCAAACAACAGAGGGGCGGCAAAAAGGATTCCAATTCCCGCTGCAGTGAAAGAGATCGCAATCAGTTTGAACGACCAATTCAGTTGCTTTTGGGCTTTTGCTTTGTCGTTGGCTTCCCAGGCTTGGCTGAGGTACGGAATGAGAACGCCTCCAAGCATTGCTGCAATGCTAACTAGGACTAAGGGTACAACTCGGCCGCTGTGGTATTGTCCCACAGATGCCTGAGCCATTTCTGGAGAGGTAGATGACCAGTACAACAGCATGTATCGATCTGAGACCTCGATCAAATTGCTCAATAGGTTCGTCGCCCACATCCAGGCAGCGTAAGGTGCGATGCGTTTCCACATGGTTGAATGCGTCAAGTCCTCGCCATCATTGCGAAGACCAGCGCGGTGTTTCCAGAGTATCCAAATGGCAGGAAGCATTCCCACAAGGCAGGAGATTGTAAACGCAAACGTAGCGGCCGAAGCTTTGTTCTGCCAAAACAGAAGCAGTAGCACTCCAGTCACGGCGAATACAATTCCTGAGATGAATCGAGATATGGTGACCACGCGGACTTGCCGAAGAGATTCTAGAAGTGCTCCAAGAAAGTTAAACGCGCTGACTGCGATAATTGCAATTCCAAGGTAGCGAGCCAAGACAATTTGGGTCGAGTCCCGGAAAAGTAGCTTGGCCGTGATGCTTGGGAATACAAAAATCAGAATTGAAATTACCAAGGTTGTGCAACAACTGATGGCGGCAACTCGTAATAAAAACGTTCTCAATTGTCCTCTTTGCTGGTAGTGCTCGGTAAATTTCCCAAAACAGCCAGGCAATCCAATGACGGCAAAAGGGACTAAGAGCATGAGATAGCTCCACGCCATCGACCACTGTCCGAGTTGCTGGTCCGTCATGAGGCGGCAAAAGAGCAGGCCACGTCCGAATCCGATGGCGCGTTGGCTGATCGTAAGGATGAGTGCAAATGCCAAACCAATCGCGATCGAGTCTGAAACGAACGCCGCCGGCGCTTTTTGTTCGTTTTTCAGCAATTGACGGTCGGCTTTAGGGTTTGCGGCGGCCATGGCATCGTGGGGTAGTTCGTTTACGGGGTTAACCAAAATGTTGGTTATTTACGGGTCCAAACGGGTAAAACTCTCCAAGTTGGACGCAAAACGCCCTCTCGCTGCTTGGCTTAGGCAAGGATGGGACTGTGGTGCAGGTTGTAGCGATTTGCGGTTATTCGTCTCCTTGCGCGGCAGCGGGGCATAAAACCGCTGCTGAGGAGGTTTGGGGAGTCTGAGAGCTTAGTGAGATGCGATCTGTGAATGAGCCGAGGACGGTCAACTGGCTCGTTTTCGAGTTTGCGTTTGGGAACTTAATATCCCGTCGATTGTGAATTTTGCAGAACGAGTGCGAAGTCTTATTTGCCCCTGTTCATTGGTTGGTTCGGCATGATAAACTGCAGGCATTCGTTGTTAATGGCAGACGTGCCATTTCTGAGACTTTTTATGGATTAAGAGATTGCCAGAGCTTCCAACACAAGGGGATGACCAGTTAGGTGATCCTTTGAAAATTGATTTTTCCATTGTAGCGCGGGATTTAAAACTTCCACCCGAGAAGATTGCAAAGACCGTCGAGTTACTTGATGCCGGGAATACGATCCCGTTCGTAACCCGCTTCCGAAAAGACTTAACCGGTGGGCTGAATGAGCAGCAGGTCTTAGCGATCAAGCAGAGGGTGGGACAGCTTCGCGCACTGGCAGAAAGAAAAACATTTGTCCTGAAATCGATTGATTCGCAAGGCAACCTTTCTGAAGACTTGGCGTTGCAAATAAAAAAGGCAACGACGAGTCGACGGCTGGAAGACTTGTATCTCCCCTTCAAGCCCCAAAAACAGTCCAGAGCCGCCTTAGCAAGACAGCAAGGATTAGAACCGCTGGCCGATGATATTTTGCAGGCGAACTCTCCTGATGTCGAGATTGCCACAAGAGCGCCTGAGTTTGTGCGGGTCGATAAAGGATTGAATTCAGTCGACGATGTTATCAAAGGTGTCGGGGATATAATAGCCGAGAAGTTCAGCGGGAACGATGAGCTGCGGAGCAAACTGCGGCGGATAATGTGGTCCGATGGAAAGCTCGCAGCCGAGTCAATTGTCAAGCCAGAGAAGAAATCCGAGCCGGAGCAAAAGTCTGAGCCAGATTCGGCCGCGCCGGCGACAGATGAAACAGTCGCGAGCGAGCCTGCGGCAACCAATGAGACCGTGCCCACGAGTGAGCCACAGGATAGTCAAGAGACGAGTAAGCAACAGGCGAAACTTGATTCGGATCAACCCGTCGAAGGTGCGACTCCGTTGAAGGCAGTTTCAGAGGCAAAGCCGAGTGAAACAGCCCCGGTGGCTGAAGCAGTGCCGGCGGTTGAAACAGCGTCTGAGGGTGTTGATGACAACGGCCAGAATCAGGAAGACAAACAGGGCGACGCAGTCGTCGAGGAAGAGACAGTAGGCAACGGTTCGCCTGTTGAAGCGGAGGCTTCAGAAGCAGCGGTTGTTCAGGAATCGACTGAAGACGCAACAACGACTGAAGAGGCAAAGCCAAACGACGAAGCAACGCCTGGCGAAAAAGACAGCAAGGATGTAGCGGGAAAGCCGGCGAGTGAAGACGCGGTTGCCTCAGTTGTTGAAGCGGAAGGTGTGGAATCGACAACCAAGCCGAAGAAGAAGAAAAAGAAGAAGAAAAAGAAAAAGCCGGTTGAAGATCCTTTCAAGGACTACAAGGACTTCGCTCAGCCGATCAAACAACTTCCTCACCATCGCGTTCTCGCGATTAATCGTGGGGAGAGATCAGGCAATCTGCGGGTTAAAATATTAGTCGAAGGTGACGCTCTTACGACCATGGCAGACTCCCTGCTGGTGCCAGCGGATCATCCTTTTCGTGAGTTTTTACTGAAGTGTTCCAGCGACGCCTTGTGCCGCTTAATCCAACCTGGACTCGAGCGTGAAATACGCCGTGAGTTGACAGAGGTAGCCGAGCAGCATGCGGTTGAAGTCTTTGCCAACAACTTGCGGAACCTGCTGTTGCAACCTCCGATGAGAAATCGCAAAGTAATGGCGATTGACCCCGGGTTTAAACGGGGGTGTTCGGTGGCTGTGCTGGATGCTTCGGGGAATCTATTGGACTCAGGGCACGTTTTTGTCGTGGGAAATCAGACTCGTCGTGATGAGAGCAAACAAAAATTAGCTGTCTGGGTAAAGCAGCATCAAGTCGATCTGATTGCGATCGGAAATGGTGCCGCGTGTCGTCAGACGGAGCAGCTGGTTTCTGATTTGATTGCTGACGAGCTGCAGGAATTTAAAACAACTTACACAATGGTCAACGAGGCCGGTGCAAGTATTTATTCGACCAGCGAGATTGGCCGAGTTGAGCACGCTGATTTGTCGCCGTCCATTCGAAGTGCGGTATCAATCGGGCGGCGTTTGCAAGATCCACTGTCAGAGTTAGTTAAGATTAGCCCTGCCAACATTGGCGTGGGAATGTACCAGCACGATGTAAAGGCTAAGCACCTCAGCGAATCACTCGACGAAGTCGTGCGTTTCTGTGTCAATCAAGTTGGGGTTGATGTTAATACGGCAAGCCCTTCGTTACTAAAATACGTCTCCGGCTTGAATTCGTTAACCGCCCGGCGAGTCGTAGAGTACAGGCAGGAGCATGGAAGATTTGAAAATCGCGATGACCTGAAGAAGGTCAGTGGCTTTGGAGATGCGACTTTTGTTCAGGCAGCGGGTTTTTTGCGTGTGCACGGAGGTGACTCTCCATTGGACTGCACATCGATCCACCCCGAAAGTTACAGCATCGCAAGCGATGTGCTTGCCCGAATAGGCGTCTCAATGGAGGAGTTCTTTGCTCGGGAAATTGCCTTCGGTAAGGCAAGGGCTTTGGCTGCGGTTGTTGAGACCCCAGCAGTTAAAGCTCCAGCAGTTGAAGCTCCGGCAGTTGAAGCTCCGGCAGTTGAAGCTCCGGCAGTTGAAGCTCCGGCAGTTGAAGCTCCGGCAGTTGAAGCTCCGGCAGTTGAAGCTCCGGCGGGTTCCGTTGAAGGCGACCAAGGTGGGCCGGCGTCGAAAGAGGCTGTCTCTGCAAACCCTTCAGAGGGCATTCCTGAGGCGGAGAAAACAGAGGCGGAGAAAACAGAGGTGGAAGCGGCGACGGTTCGGATGCAGGCGGAGCGAGAAAAAAGATCTGCCAACCGTAAAGAACTTTTAAAGAAGATCAATGACCTCGACGTTCAGGCGCTTGCCGATCAGCATAGTGCTGGCCGGCTTTTAGTTAGGGATATTTTACTGGCACTTAAACGCCCTCAGTGGGACCCGAGGGACAAGGTTAATAAGCCTATCTTCAGGCGTGGGATCATTAAGGTTGATGATTTAAAATCAGAAATGCAACTTGATGCTCAGGTTGTAAATGTTGTTGATTTTGGAGTCTTTGTGGATATCGGACTTGGCGAAAGTTCGTTGGTTCACGTCAGCCAGCTATCGAATCACTTCATTAAAGATCCTCATCGATTCTTTTCAGTCGGCGATGTATTGAAGGTTTGGGTGAGTGAGATCGATGCAGAGCGTCGTCGCGTAAAATTGACGGCGATTCGTCCCGGCAGCAAAAAGCCTTCCGGTCGCCGAGGTAAAGGTGGCAAGCCAACCGAATCGCGGGGTGAGTCAAAGAGTGGGGCGACGGATCGTCAGTCGGCGTCGTCACCGGCGGGTACGAGAAAGCCCGGCAAGTACGGTAACAAGTATGGTGGCGGAAAAGGTAGGTCGACCAATCGTCCCGGTTACGCCAAAGGCACGTTTAATAAAAAGAGCTTTACTAAAAAAGCAAAGCCCAAAGTGGTTAAGCCGATTACCGACAAGATGTTAAAGGGTGACGAACCGATGCGGTCTTTCTCTGACTTGGCTCAATTCGTTAATAAAAAACCTCAGGACTCTGACAAGAAGATTGACGGGCAAAAATAATAAAAGCCTTCTAGGCAGTGTTTTTGAAGTTGTAGCGTCCGGCAGATAGGTGCCATTCCAAAGCTGGCGCTTTCTGTTTTGATTTGAAATGTAGACCGAATATATTACTCATGGAATTTGAAGATAAACTTCAGCGGGCGATTCAGCGAGGGCAAGAGCGTACTTCGGCGAGGGCTAATGCTCAAAAAAAAGTCGAGGCGAGTAAAGAAGATATTCGTAATCGGCACAACGAATTTCGTTTGAATCTGTCAGATCACATCGAAGCTTGCTTGAAGAAGTTAGCACAGCACTTCCCAGGTTTTGATTATGAAACGATTTACGGTGCGAAAGGGTGGGGCGGTGCTGTTTCCCGAAACGACATTGATCGTGGCCCCGATGGCCGAGCGGGTTCTTTCTTTAGTCGGGTCGAATTGACCGTGCGTCCCCCCAACGAATTCAACGTCGTTAATATTGCTGGAAAAGGAACGATTCGGGATAAGGAAATCTTTAATTGGAACTACTTTGAAGATGTCCTTGAGGCTGGTCAGGAAGATTTCAAAGCAAAGATTGATAAGTGGGTGTTAGAATTCGCTGAGCAATTTGCGACACGTTGAGCTGCGTTTTAGATTACCGATTTCGATTGATCGCCGATTTGATAGTAGATTTTGCTGATTGGATTGAGTGCTATGGGAAATACTCCCCGTAAACTTAGAGGGTCTTCGAAGCGTTATCTGACCATCGGTGTCGCTACGTTAGTCGTTGTTTTATCGGGTGGCTGGTTCGTCCGCCAATGGACGGTAGTCGACGGGGGCGAAAGCCAGGTCGTGCCAGTTGTAGTCAGCACTGAATCTAAAACCAGTGGTAATGAGTCAAGCTATGCCCTGCCTGATAATGCAATTACTGCTGGCATAACTCAACAGTTGATTGACGAAGCTGAACACCCTTTTGATCCGTTACTCGAGATTGCGGACAGAAGCATCAAGTTCATCGACGAAAATATTGTCGATTATCGAGCGCGGTTGACCAGTCAAATTGAATTCGGTGGAGAAGTTCAGCCGGAAAAGCAACTGGAGGTAAAGATTCGACACGCGGGCCAAGTGCGGGAATCGGAGGTTCCATTTTCTGTCTATACAAAGTTTCTGTCGCCTGAAGAAAATGCTGGCCAGGAAGCAATGTGGATCGAGGGAGACAATGACGGGACGTTAATTGCCCATACGACCGGCTTGCTGAATGTTAAGCGATTCTATCTAGATCCCAGCGGCCCAATTGCGATGAAGGGAAACCGCTATCCAATCTGGGATATTGGCTTCCGAAACCTGATCGTGAAAATGGCTGAAATTGGCCGTGCAGATCGAGAGCACGGAGAGTGTCAGGTAACCGTTTATCGGCAAGTCGATATCAATGGTTGTATCTGCACAATGCTGGAAGCGATTCATCCACGGCAACGCGACCATTTTCAGTTCCACATCGCACGAATTTATATCGACGACGAGCGGAACATTCCCGTTGCCTATGAGGGTTATGGATGGCCCAAGAATCCGTCTGACGAACCGCCGTTGATCGAGCGATACTATTACACCCAGATCGAGCTGAATGTTGGTTTGAAGGATGTTGAATTCTCTTGTGACAATCCGGATTACGGCTATCCCGCGTGGTAGAGCTTGGGATTGTTTGAGTCTATTTAAGGTTTAACGCTTTCATTCCTTGGTCGAAGACAATGTCTGTTGGGATTCCACGTTGATTGACTCTTTCGAGGTCCGCTTTCAGGATTTCTCCGACGAATCCCATTTTTTCAGCAAAATTGCGAGCCGCTTCATAATCGCCGTTGCCTTGGAGTTGTAAGATTTGGTCGGACAGTTGTGCGATTGCTAGTTTCATTTTGTCCATGTTGACTTGATATTGCCCTGACTCATTTCGGGTAAAGGCCCCGCGTTCTTTGAAGAAGTTGAAGCGGATCATGTTAGCTTTTCCGTGGGCACTACTCGCACCAAATCGAACGCTTCTGAAAATGCCCGCCATGAATGTCACGTAGTAGTCTTCCAGGGTGCCCTCCGTGATTTCACCATTTTCCAATAGTTTGGAAACCATGTAGAGTCCGAGAATGTCCGCTTTGCCCTCTTCGAGGGCGCTCGAAGTTTCTCTTAGGGCTTCACGAACTCTTCCCTTGCCCGTGATCGTATTCTTAATTCCGAGTCCATGGGCAACTTCATGAAACATTGTGTTGGAGAAAAATGCGTTGAACGTGATGTGTTTTTGTTGTTCAGGAACGATCAGCAGTTCTGCGATTGGAACGAGAATTTGATCGAATTTAGCTTGCATTGCATTTTTCAGTTGAAGGCGACGGGAGCCTTTTTCAAGCTGTACTTCTTCATCGTTGGGTAGGTTAATTGCAATCGTTTTAGATCCAGAATTGCAATCGCCGGCATAAAAAATAACATCATATGCGTTAAGATCAGAGTTAGTGCCGGGAGTCTCCTGTTTGTATTTATCAGCGACGGGTAGTCCTTTTTGGAGCTCAGGTAGCATGGCCGCGTATTTAGTCAGCCGTTCGCTCCAAGACAGATCTTTGATAAGGACATAACTTTCACAGGCGGCCTTATATCCGTAAAGTTGATCTTCGTAAGTTTCGATTGGGCCGATGACAATATCGATGTCATTTGTTTTCATGTCCATCCACGCGAAGTCACTCGGCTGGTATTGATTGCTTAACAGCGCTTCGCTTCTTGCGAGTAGGTAGGCCTTAAATCCATCGTCTTCGGCTAAGTCGGCAGCTTCCCGTAACTTGGCTGCGGCTGCTTTAAATTCTGTATGGAAGTAGTCGCTGTAGGGAATGGAGTATAATTCCTTTGTCTTAGGGTTTCTGCGAACCATGGTGTACAAATTTTTAAGATCCGGTGAAGCTGTGACGGCAGTTTCAAACTCATCTTTGCTCATGTCACTCGGATAGAAATTGGATCCCAGCGGTTTGGGGCTTTGACCTGAGATGAAAGGACGGTTTTCCTGTAGTCGCTCCCAAGGACCATAGTTGATTTGAATATGCTTTTTCAAAGCCTCCGATTTAACGGTGCGATTGAGTTCCGTTGGGTCTCCATAGGCTTGCTTCCAGAAAGCTTTATCCATTTCGGAAGCAGCTTCAATAAGTAATGGGATCATCTTCTTTTGGTTGGCGGAAAGGTGGCTAAGATCGGCCTCCAGTTTTACCTTTACGTATTTGGTTAGGTTCTTCGACATATCTTCGGAACTCTGTTGCCCGTTGGCGTTAGCGGCGAGAACGCAAAAGACCGAAATTGGAATCAGAATTAGGTGGAGAATCGAGTGCACGGTTAACCTCAGTTCAAATTAAAGAATGATTCGTCGACACTGAATTTTACACCACATTCGTTGAGGGTGTAAACGCACAAACGCGTCGCCAGGGTAATGGGCGGTCAGTGGTAGTCGTTGTGGTTTTGGTAGTGCTGAGCTACTTCGAGGGTGAACAGACTGCGAATCAAGAAGTTGCAATCTGATCGAGCGCTTCCCAACGCAAGTAGGCCGCGCTTAATTCCGTCTCAAGCGAAGTCAGGCTGGTTTGTACTTTGGAAATTTCGGAGCCAGGTTTTTGATAGAAGTCAGGTGACCCCATTTGCGTGTGAATTTCAGCAATTTGATTTTCCAACTGCTCAATCGTCGACGGTAATTTTTCAAACTCGCGTTTTTCTTTGTAGCTTAGTTTTTTGGGTTGCTCTGTTTTACTTGCCTTGGCCTTCCCGGACGTCTTGTTTTTCGAAGTTTCGTCAGACCGGTCAGGCGTGGTTGAGCGCTTTTGTGATTGACGTTGCCAGTCGTCAAACCCACCCACGTACTCGCGTAACCCATCCTCTTCAAAAACGAGGGTGCTGGTGACAACGTTGTTGAGGAATGCTCGGTCGTGGCTGACCATTAGAACCGTTCCAGTAAATTGAACCAGTTTTTCTTCGAGCAGTTCGAGCGTCTCTGCATCGAGATCGTTGGTCGGTTCGTCGAGAACGATTACGTTTGCCGGTTTGGCGAAAAGCCGGGCGAGCAAGATTCTGTTACGTTCTCCACCTGAGAGAAATTTCACTTGAGTCCTGGCACGCTCGGGGGCGAACAGGAAATCTTGAAGGTAGCCAAGCACGTGTTTTTTGGTTCCATTGATGAGTATCGAATCAGAACCATCGCCAACATTCTCTTGGACCGTGGCTTCGCCATCGAGTTGTTCACGCAATTGATCGAAATAAGCAATTTCTAAGTTGGTGCCAGTTTTGATTTTGCCCCCGGTGGGGGAGGCGAGCCCAAGCAAGACTTTTAGTAATGTCGATTTTCCAGCTCCGTTCGGGCCAATGATACCAACTTTGTCTTCACGCATGATTGAGGTTGTGAAGTTGGAAAAAATGGCTTTATCGTCGTAGGCGAAGCTAACGTCTTTGCATTCCACTACCAGGGCACCGCTTCGTTGTGCTTCTTGGATTTGAAGGTTGGAGGTGCCAAGTTTTTGTCGTCGGTCACTCCGCTCAACCCGCATCTTTTTTAATGCCCGGACGCGTCCTTCATTTCGGGTTCGGCGAGCCTTGATGCCTTTTCGAATCCACACCTCTTCTTCAGCAAGACGTTTGTCAAATAATGCATTCTGCTTTTCCTCGGCGGCGAGGGCAGCGTCTTTTCTTTCAAGAAAACTGTCGTAATCACAGGACCAGTCGAAGATTCGGCCTCGGTCAATTTCAAGAATTCGGGTCGCCAGTTTTCTCAAAAACATTCTGTCGTGGGTCACGAACATTAATGATTTATTAAACTTCAATAGGAAGGATTCAAGCCAGGCGATAGCTGAAATGTCGAGATGGTTCGTGGGTTCGTCGAGTAGAAGGAGATCGGGTTTGGATACCAGTGCTCGGGCCAAAAGGACTCGCCGTTTCATTCCCGACGAGAGAGTCTCAAATGAATTGTCGCCATCGAGTTCCATTCGCGAAAGGACTTGTTCAATGTCATTTTCAAAACGCCATTGTTCTTCCTCGGGAAGAGATTCTTTCCTGAGCCCAGTGGCGACAATAGAACGGATGCTTCCTTGGACATCCTGGGGGACGTCTTGGGAGAGTTTGGCAATGTTGGCATTGGGGGCGATGATAATATCGCCACTATCCGGTTTCAGTTTGCCGCTGATTAAATTCATCAACGTAGATTTGCCAGCTCCGTTGCGACCGAGCAAACCGATTCTCTGGCCAGGTTCAATTTGGCAGTTTACGGAATCTAGTAACGCAGGCCCGCGAAAACCTATGGAAAGATCCCGGATTGAGACAAGTGACATTGAAAACGTTAGTTAGAAAAAGTGGATGTAATCCCTTATTCTAGCCTCTGTTGGTTCTTTATCCCAGATAGTGTCCTAAGTCAGGCAGGAATGGACTCTGTAAGAGTAGACGTGGGGAATTTCAAGGGTTCAGATCGCCCTCGTCCTCTCACTTGTCTGATTCTGAAGGCACTTGGCCGGTTTTAGACGGCGAAGGGTAGGTTCTCGCCAATCGCATCCCGAGGGTTGCCTGAGCAAAAACTGGATTGGTGTGTGAACGTTTGCTGATCCTGATTTCTGAGATCGGTGAATCGTAACCGCCTCCACGGAACTCACAGGTCAGCGATCGATGGTCGATTTCATGGTCGACATAGATTGTCGAATCTTGACCAGCCGGTAACTTTGGGAGCTCTTGGCGATACCAATCGAGACACCATTCATTGACATTCCCTAGCATATCGAACAATCCCGTTGGTCCCGGAAGAAGTTTACCAACGGGTTGGGCATGCGCAGGGGAGTTGTTGAAGTACCACGCGTACTGGTCTGCAAATGAGGTGTGCTTCCCAAATGGGTAGAGCGTTTCTATTTTCCCGCCACATGCAAATTCCCATTCACTGGCTGTTGGCAGTCGATAACCATCACCGTTCAAAATGTCTTGGCTTGAAAAAAGTTCAATTTTGGGGAATTTCGCATTCATCGTAGCGAGGCCGTCAATGTCTGGTAGTGAAGTTTGATCGAGGTTGTTTTCTTCATTGAGCCATCGACAGTAGGCCAGGCTTTTGAACCAATCAATATCGGTAACGGGCGAACAGGGGTCTGCGCTGGCACGCTTCTTTTTCTGACGCTTGATTTCCCGCAAGCGTGCATTGCACAGCTTTTTCGATCTCTCCAGTTGAGTGAGTTTTTGGTTCGCTTCCGAGTCTGGAGTTGTCGCGGATGCTAATGCTTTTTGGGTAGCGATCGAGGCTTCCAATAGAGTCAATTTGTTTTGATAAAAACTAAGCAGGTGCTCTTCAAATGGAAGGAATTGCTGTTGGGTGACCTCGAAAATGCAAATGCCAAATCGACGAGGAATTGCTTTTTGATGCAAAGGCTCATCGGAAATTAAATCTTTGTCGAACGGTGGTTCGTAAATTGCATCGCGGTTTAAACCCATTTGAAAGTTGGAAACGGAATCAAAAATGGCAAACGTATTGCCAAGCAAATCGACATGCCAATTCATGTTAGGTCTTGGAAATTCGCTGCGTAAGCCATTTTCCCATTCTAGAACTTCAGTTTCATAATTCCAGTTGTTTAACAGAAGCCGGGCACAAGAGTGGACCTTAGCGTCGGGGTGGTTTAAAAAGATTTCTGAGAGTGGTTTTTTGGTTTTCTTTTTTTCGGTATCAAATATTTGATTGGGTCGATAAAGGGTAAGCGCCATTAAGACGCCGGCAAGTTCGTCCGCAGATTGAGATTCCCATCTGGAGATTATCGGCAGAAGAAATTCAGAGGGAGTTGAGCTTCGCGGGAGGCGTTGGATCAAGGCGTTAGCTACCGAGGGGTCGGGACGATCGCTGAGCATCTTCCATTGGTTTTCGGATTTGAGCTGGATGGCTAGGGCAGCGAGGTTCGCCTTGGCGGTTGCAGCGTTGGTCGTTGATTCTTCGTTTGGTTGGTAATCATTGATTGCTGATTCGATTTTTTGAATCGCCAGGGATTCGTTTTTAGCCAGTGCCGTTTTTAAGAAGGGGATTTGTTCTGGGGTCGCACCGGCAACTAGGTCAACGAGCGTCGCCACTTCGTCACGGTAGAGACCTCCCATAACTGCGGCGGTTCGTCTGGATTGGTCTTGGTAGTTGTTATCTCGTTTGTGAAAAACCTTCTGTAACTCAGGTTTGAGGATGTCTTTGATAGGTTCGAAAGCATCGATCCAGCGACGTGTCTCGATCGCGTCTGCGGAAGTTAGCAGGCCGGTGATGTCGTAAGCGAGGTCATCCCACTCAGGTGCACCGGGAGAGTAGCTTGCTAGGGCTGCACAGGCTCTAAGCCGCCGGTCTCTCGAGTTTGTCCCGTTGGGGTTGTTGAATTCCTTCCACAGTGTTGAAGTGATTGATTTTTTATAGGGGAGTAATAGATTGCGGCAGACGTAAAAATCATCGGCATCTGCGGTTAGTAGGAAATCAACTAGTTCAACTGCTAAATTGTTTTTGCGAACGGGGTCATCTTCGAGTGCAAGCAATGCCATGGTCAGGCGCATTTTAGGAGTTGTGTTTTCGCTGTGTTGATCCAGTCGGTCAGTTAGGTTGTCTAAAACTGAGGCTTTAAGAGGTTCGAGATCTTCGAAAATTTGTGGCAACTGGGTCGCCTGCGCCGTGGTAATGGATTGCAGTTGAGTTTCAGCTCTAGCCTGTTTTTCGCGATAAGCTGAAACTGCGAAGGATACTGAAATAAACGTTCCCAGCAACAGTGTGGCTGCCGTCGCGGTTGCCAGGCTCGCAATCGTCTGATTTCGTTTGGCCCACATCCAGCCTCGGATGAGTGGACCAATGCGGCGAGATTCAATCGGTTGGCCATTAAGGTAACGAGTTAGTTCATCGGCAACTGCCTGGGCAGTTTGAAATCGTTGGGAAGGGTCGCGGGTGAGGCATTTCTGGCAGATGGTTTCGATGTCGACAGAGATCTCACGTTCAATTTTTCGCAAAGGGGGAGCGTCGTTATTGCGGATTGCAAATAATAAATCGGAGAGCTGGCCTTTGAATGGTTTTTCACCTGAAACCATTTCAAAAAGCATGATCCCAAGGCTCCAGATATCGGTTCGTCCGTCGGCCTCATTCGCTTTGCCCGAAGCCTGTTCCGGGCTCATGTACATCGGAGTGCCAAGAATGGAACCGTCAATGGTTAAGTTGGTGTCGTCTTCGATCGATCTTGCGCATCCAAAGTCTGCGATATGCGGATGTCCTTCGGGGTCGAGTAGTATATTGTCGGGTTTAATGTCTCGATGGATAATGCCCTGTCGATGAGCATAATCAAGGCCCGAGGCAATTTCCCGAATTATGTTAAGTGTCTTTTCAAGGGAGCGTGAATCAGGATCATTAATGTAAGACTTGAGTGTCGCCCCTTGAACAAACTCATAAACAATGACGTTTTCGCCGTCGATCTGTCCGTACTCGTAAACGGGGATGATATTGGGATGGCGTAGTTTGGCTGCCGCTCGGGCTTCCCGTAGGAACCGTTTGATTTGGGTGCGTCCTGAAATTGCTTTCGCAACTTTAATTGCCACGATTCTATCGAGTTGCGGATCGCGAGCTTCAAACACTTTCCCAAACGTACCCTCGCCCAATAGACGTTTAATTTGGTAGCGACCGATCGTGTCTTGGTTTTCAGGAGGGCGATTGTCTTTGCGTCGCTGAGGATCAATTGCTGTTTGGTCAAAATGAGTACCACTGCGATTGACGGCGGCAAGGCTGGGAAGCGTCGCATCGTTTTGTTGCGTCGGGTCTGGTCGTGGTGTGATTTCGTTTAACGAGGGGGCGGTGCGGTCAACATCGAAGTCGGCGTCTTGAATAGATGATCGGCTGATCAAATTTGTGTTCGACTCAACCGTCTGATCGACGGTCGCGTCAGGAACTTGGTTGTCGGTTGAGATGGGTTGGCCGCTGGGGATAAATGTTCCCGGCAGAGTAGAGTCAGGTTCCGGGATTGTGAAGTCCCTCAGTAACGCCTCTGCTGAGGTGGCCGAAAGATTGGCAGTTATATCTTGGGGGCCTATGGTTGGCGTGTCTTCAACCGTAAGGGCGTCACTACTGGAGTTCTTGTTAAGATTGACGGTCGCGTCACCGTTATCTATTTCATGTCCGTTAGTGTTATCACTAGCGAGTGGATCGTTCTCCGCATTCTTGTGATTGGGAGTGTCGTCGCCGTTTGATCCGGAATTGTTTGGATCAGAACCCATGGTGGTTGTATTACCGTTAAAAATGATGTCAAGAAAAGCTGACAGCTAAACGTGAGCAATTATGGGTCGTTTTTGCACCGTTTCTCTGGTCGTTGCGTGTCATCAATCCAGAGGCGAAACAGGTGATTGGGGGGGCGTCGGTTTGTCATCATCTTGGGTGGCCAACGCTGTTGTTCCGACGGCCAATCCCGCGATGCCTAATAAACCGCCGATGCTTCCTCCGCCTGATCCAATGCCGCCCCCTCCTCCGCCACCACCAAAATTGTTGGCAGGTTGGAAGCTGTTGGGTGCGTTGAAGGAACTTGAATTGCCAACCGCCTGAGATACGCTGGCTTGGGCAGAACTTGAGCTTGAATTTGAATTGCTGTCACCTCCGCCCTGGGCAAATTGTTGTTGTCGCATGTTGACCACAGCGGAAACTTGCTGTTTGACGACGGCGATGTCATTCGGGTTTGTGATAAACGAGACGGACAGCCCATTGCGACGAGCGGGAGTCGATTCAGCTCGATGCGAAACAAAATGTGTCGCGTTGGTGTTTGGGTCGTTAGTTGAGGACACTGCACTTTGGCTGGTCAATCGAATTGATCTCGCTGCGAAGCCACCTTTTCCGGCAATGATCAAACTATAAACACCTGGATCGATATCCTCAATTTCGAATTTGCCGTTCGGCTCGACTGCAATCCTTGCTATTTCAATGTCATCCTGAATTAGGAAAACATTCATTTCTGATAATTTGCCAGGAGTTCCATCCGCGGAAGCGATCGGTTGTACGCTTCCTGCAAAACTGCCGTCGACTGTTAACGGGTGGTTGAATCCTGAAGCAATTTCTGTTGAATCACCGACTGATGTGACATCCTCTGACTCTTTGTCAACTTCTACTGCGTTATCTTCGGGAAGATAGTTTTGACTGATTCTTTGTAGAGTTTGGAACTCTGGTGGAACAGCGGCAGCATCAATCTGAAGGCCTGCGGAAACAACGACATTGTTTGGGACATTAAAGTGTGAAACGTAATAGGCTTTAACACGGCCTGCGTGATTTGAATTGGGGTCAAATTGGGTCAGATCGTTGGCTTTAATTTTTGGCAAGATGTTAACACCATAAGCAAGGAAGCCATTCTGGCCTGCACCCAGCAGAGTATAGATTCCGGGTTCGACATCTTGGAGAGTAAACTTTCCGTTGTAGTCGGTGGATCCTTCTCTGATCGTTACACCATTTTGAAGCAACGAAATTTTAAGTTTGCCAATCGGGATAGTAATTGAACTACGAGGTTCGATGCTTGAGATTCGTCCGTCTAGGTGCCCTTTCTCGTTGGTCGTGATCCAATGAGTATTAACCAGATCGCTGATTGGTTCATCGTCTTGGCGTTGCAATGTGTTTTCGGTTTCAGCAACCAACATTTGAGTCCGGGCGTTGTATGCTTTGCCGTTATTGGCCGCCAACACGTGGTCCAATGTCAAACCGACGTTCAGCATGATCGCAGGCAATGCTACAAACCAGTATCGCTTGAAGCCGTCCCGTAACGAGGCGCTGAAGGTGGCTTTGTTGCTTGGAGAATTTTCGCTATGCGAGGTTGGGGAGATTGGCATTGGAAATCGTTTCCCGTTAATTAGATAAAAGGAGCAGTCGGTGACGGGGGATTGTCGTCAGAAGTGCCGTTATAATCGTCATTTTAGTTTAATCAAAAAACTGCGTTTGGTGGAGAATTTCCACCAGATTCTCCAGATATCCAGAAAAACAAGTGTTTTTGATGAATCCCGATTAGCCATGCCGGTCCGCTGCTTAGTTCAGTAACCTTGCTTTTCCAGTGGAATCAGGCAGATCGAGGAGTCGAACCCGTAGGGGAGCACGCTTTTTCTTGCCGTTGAGCTGGAAATGGAGGGTGTGTTTACCAGGCTTCAAATCCTTAATTATCTTGGTTGCCTGAAGGTTGTCTTTTTCACCATCCAGGGTAACTCGAAGTCCGTCCCCGTTTTCCAGTCCGATGCCAATTGCTCCCGCTTTCGTTACTTCGAAGTCAAAACTGACGGTGGTCCCTTTGACATCCGCCATTGGAAGTGAACCGTCGACTCGGCTGTAGACGATTTGGCTATCGGAGGTGGCCCAGCGTCGTACCCATGCTTCCGGTGAAATTCGGTAAGGGCCTTCCTTACCTAGCTCGGAAAGAAAGCAAACAAGATCGAGGAAATCAACTCGGTCGAGTGTCGCAACTGCGTCGGTCGGCATCAGCGATTGGCTGCTGATTTTCTGCTCCTCAATTTCCTCATCAGAAAAAACAAGTTCTTTATTTTCGGCATCGCGAAGGGTGACTTGATCGTCAGATTGGCTGATCAGTTTCCCGGAAAATAAGCGGCCGTCATCGGTAAGGATGGTCGTTGTGTGGTAGCCTTCCTTGATTTTTGCGTTCGGATTGACGAGTGACTCGATGATATAGTCCATCGGTGAGCTTGCTCCAAGGGAGATGAGATCAGGCCCAACAATCCCACCACTTCCTCCGATGGCATGACACTTGATGCAGTTAAGATTGTTGCGGCGGTATACAGTTTCGCCGCGTGCCGCGTTTCCAGTTTGCTGCACCTCTTTGATCAATCCAGCCAGTTCTGCATCCGAAAATTTCATTTTAATCTTTCGGTTTTGCATCGCTCCAATTGCATCCGACAGCGGTTTAGCTCGCTGGCCGGATTTGTTCAGCAGAGTCACGAGGGCTTGCTTCGATTCTCCAGTAAGTTCAAGGTTTTGGAACTCTTTGACGAGTTCCGTGACTCCATTTTTTCGATTGATAAAAACTTCGACAATACTGTAGTACTGCTTCAATTGGTCGGCTGAGAGTTGACGCATGAACTGCGTTGTTAGTTTTGCGGCGAGTTGTGTATTAACGCCAGCGAGTAATCTAAGGGTGGGGGCAATGATGTCTTTTGACTGCTTGGGGTCGCTCGCAATTGTCTCTAATGTTTCGGTGTCACCGAAGGCGGCAAGCCCCATAATCGCTTGCAACCGAAGGCTTCTAGGGTTCTCATTAGAATCCAAAGCGACCGTTCTTAGATCGTTTTGAAGCGGTTTGATTTTCCACGCACCGGCAAGATGCATGGTTGCCGGTATTTTTGCAAAATGAGATTTTAATTCTTCTGGTGCAAGGCCCACTCGAATTTTTCGTTTTTTGGCAGCATCGATTAAGGTTGCAACGATGGACGAGGTGAGTTTAGGGTTGGCGAGGCTAAATTTGAATAGTTGTTTCAATTGGTCGGGATTTCCACGTTGCCCAATGAGCTGAGTGATTTTTTGTTCGTTTTTCTGCCCCGGCTTTGTCTTTAATATTTTTAGCAATGGTCCCACTGCTTGGTCCGAATTCACCACTGAAAGAACATCGATCAGTGACGTAGGGGAATTGCTGATCGGCGCGCTGTCGAGTTTTTTCAGCCAAAAAGATTGAGTGTCTTTGAGTGCCTGAGTCAGCAGGAATTTAGTGTATTGATCCTGTTCCGTATCGAAGAACCTAAATAATACCTCGGCGGTGGATGGATCGCAGTATCGACGCCATGCGTTAATCGCTTCGAGTCTGACTTGCGGGTGCGAGTCGTCAAGCATTGAGACAACCCAGGTTTGGCATTCGGTGTCAGGTGAAAATTTATTGGAGACCATTCGAAGGGTCGCAGCGCGAACGCGGTGGTCAATAGAATTCAGTCCGATCTCTATGTGGCGGTTGGCGAGTCGGTTCAGAGCGTCGAGAGTCCAGAGTGCTTCTCGTTGTTGTTTGGGGTTTGAGGAGTTGAGAAGTTTTTCAATCGGAGCCAAAACATCTTCGAAGCGAGCGGTCTTGGCGATCAAAATTCGATTTTTCAATTCGACTCTTGCTTTAAAACGGTTCCATTGTTCCGGTAGTTCCATGAACTGAATTAGTTCCGCCGGAGTCGCCTTCGCGAAATCGGGAGAGCAAACGAGTGGTTGGTTGTTTTGGGTGACTCTCCAGATACGACCGTGTTTGTAATCACGTCGAGAGTCTCGAAAATCAACTTCGCCGTGATTAATAATTGGGTTGTACCAGTCGGCAATAAACAGGGATCCATCGGGAGCCATTTTCAAGTCGACCGGTCGAAACGCCCGGTGATCGGATGACATGAGATCGGGAAGTTGTTTGGAGGTGTAAGCAGCGCCCTCGGGAGTCAGCGAAAACCGATTGATTCGATTACCGCGGAAGTCGTTGGTCAGAAGGTTGTTTTGCCAGCTGTTTTCGAAGTGCGATCCGGTGATGATTTCCAACCCGCAGTGTTTGGGCTGCCCAGGGTTCATGCCTCGCAAGGTTTGAGAGAATCCCACAGCGGTTTGGTAAGCGACTCCCGGGAAAGCATAGTTGATTCCCCAGCCGCTGGCCCCATCAGTGGCGAAACCCTGCCCCCAATTGTCAAAAATGTGTCCCCATGGATTGACCAGTCCACGCATTGAGACGCTGGCGGTCACTGTTTGAGGATCGAACCTCCAGATGCCCGAACCGAGTAGACGTTGGACGCCGTGAGGGGTTTCTAAATGGGAGTGGATATAGATCGACTGGTTGAAATAGACGGCTGCATCCGGCCCCCAGCGAAATGTGTGGACAATGTGATGTGTGTCCTCGGTTCCAAATCCGGATAGGACGACGCGTCTTTTGTCTGCTTTACCGTCGCCATCGGTGTCAGAGAGATGAATTACTTCGGTCGAGTTCGCCACATAGGCACCGCCCATTTCATCCGGCAGAACAGCGGTTGGAATTAAAAGGTCGTCGGCAAAGATGGTTTTTTTATCTGCTTTGCCATCTCCATCGGTGTCTTCGAGTACGACAATTTGATCGTTTGGAATTGCGCCTGGCTTAATCTGGGGGTAAATTGGACTGGTCGCAATCCAGAGTTTTCCCGCATTGTCAAAGTTCATGTGAATCGGGTTGGCGACCATCGGTTCGGAAGCAAACAGGTTGACACTAAGTCCCTCGGCAAGAGTGAAAGAATCTTTCTCTTGCGCTGGACTAAATGCCTCAAAAGTCAATTCGATTGGTTCGGGAAGAGGGGGGGCTGGAGGAAGTGGTTTTCCTTGAGCCGCACCTCGAATGCGTGATTCCGCTTGCGTGATTAACGCGTCAAATTCAATGATTTCTTTCGCGTTTTGTCCCTGTTCGTGTTTTCGGAATCCGCGAAGGTACGTCTCGTTTTGCGGGCGATAGCGATGGAAAAACAGTTGGTTTTTCGCGAAGATTTCCTTGCGGGTTTTTTCAAAGTCAGCGGCCTTGGCGGAGCTTTGAGAGCCAGAAAAGACCTCGTTCGCGAGAAGATTGGCCGTCTGAAGATAGCCTTCATCGGTGAAGCGAATGGAATCGTGTGTCAGCGGATCTTGTTGCTTGTCTCGGGCCTGATACATTTCGCCAGTCATTGCGAACAGGTCGACGAACTGGACTCGGGGGTCTTGGAGAGAGGTTACAAAGTCCTTGAGGAAGTTTGAAATTTCAGCTCGTTTAAGATTAGTCGGCTGAGGATCAATCCGTCCATCCCGAGTTGCCTCGACCGCTGGATGCGAGAGGATTGTAAGGTTTGCAGATCGTGTTTTTAATTCATTGAACAACTTCTTAAAGTCAATTTGAAAAGGTGCGGGGTCTGAGTTTGCACCGTAGCAAACGATGATGTGGGTCGGTTTGATTCGATCGAGTTCTTCAAGTAATCGCCGAAAGCCTTCTTGAGCACCTCCGAAATAACCGCGGGCGATGGCTGAGGGGTTGTCGCCTGCCCAACCGAGGTTGATGAAACTAATTTGGCGATTGGGCCAGCGTAGGGTCAGTTCGGTTTCGAGGTAGTTGTGTTTGATTTGTTGCTCAATGAATTCTGAGCCAAGAAATACAACCCGATCCCCGTCTTGAAGTTCTAGTTTTTGGTCTTGTCCCTTGGCCGCGTTTTGTAGGAGCAGTCCAGAGAAAACCAGGCAAAGAAAAGGAACTGTTCTAATTAGGCGGAGAATGTTCATTGAGATTTTATCGCCAGCTGGATAATGTGTGGAATAAAAGAGACGGTCAAATTTAAGCACGGTAGATAACCCGGCGCGGTCGTAGCACGTTGGTTTCAGTATAACGAACGCTGCCTGATCGCGGTGCAGCGGGCATTCGATTGATTGGCTTTGTTTGAAAAAAAACTATTTTCGTTCGCGTGCCAACTGAAGAAGAACGTTTACACATTGTTTGCAACGTCCTGACAAAAAAACACCCCCAGAGTCGAGGGTCGACCAAGGGGGTGGGTTTTTTATCACAGGGTGAGCAAGAGCTTACGAGAGGAGTCCCATGACTGGTTCGCCTTTGTCTGCAACCGTAAATGGCCTCATCGAAGGCGACATGGTTTTTTTGTCTAGTGGGATCCCCATTGCCGTTGCGATGGTGGCGTTGAAATCTGGAACAGTCACGAGGTTGTCGATGACTTCCCTGCCCTCTTTGTCCGTTTTGCCATATTTCTGTCCGCCTTTTATTCCACCTCCAGCAAGTAGGCAGCTGAACGCCTGCGGGTAGTGGTTGCGTCCGTTGTCTCGTTCCTGGAAAATTTTTGGAGTCCGTCCAAATTCAGTTGCCAAAACAACGAGTGTTGAGTCGAGTAGGCCACTTGATTCAAGGTCGGCTAAGAGAGAGGCAAGTGCTTTATCAAGTACGGCTCCTTTTTCGGCGACTTTACCAAAGTTATCACCGTGGGTGTCCCAGCCACCGTTGTTGACCTCTACAAACCGAACTCCATTTTCGACAAGCCGTCTTGCTAACAGGCAGCCCTGTCCAAAAGGGTCGCGCCCATAGCGATCGCGAACAGCGTCGGTTTCTTGTTTTAGGTCAAACGATTCTAGATCCTTGCTCTTCATCAATGTAACCGCTTCGTCGTACATCGATGCATAAGCACGGGCTTCTTTGGTGTCGTAACTAGAGGCAAACTCACTGTTCATATCTTTTAGCTTGCGAAGCCGGCGCCCGAAGCGACTGTTGGTTACTCCATCGAGAAGGCTACTGTATTGCAAGCCAGACTCAGGGTTTCCAATTGGAAGTGCGGCAAACTCAGATTCAAGGAAGCCCCCTCCGAGCCCATTGCTGGCTCCTCCAACCTTTACATTCGCTGGAAGGCCCGGGTTTATTTTCCCCAAATGCTTTGAAGCCCAAGCCCCCATATCGGGATGCTTGATTGTACCCCGAAGGGCGTAGCTTGTGTGCATGAAATAATTTCCCTGTGCGTGGGCACCTTGGGTCGAGTTCATAGAGTTTACAACAGCTACATTGTGCATTTGCTTGGAGAGCAAAGGGAAGAACTCGCTCAGTTGCACGCCATCCGCACTGGTCTTAATCGATTCGACTGGACCTTGGGTTTCCGCTCCAGGCTTGGTGTCAAAAGTATCGAGGTGGCTCATGCCGCCACTCATGTACAAATAAATGACAGCTTTTGCTTTGCCAACGCGATTGACAGGTTTTCCTGAAGCGAGCGTTGGGTTACTCAAGCCGGAGAGCATCGGGATTGCACCAACGCCCAAAAACGACTTGGCGGCACCGCTCACAAAAGCACGTCTTGTCAAAGGATCTTTTATAATCATTGTTATTCAGCCTCGTTATATATTTGATTGAATTACAGGCAATTCAATTGAAGAGCTTGAGAGATAGTTTTACTCGGACTTACTTGATGAAAATGAATTCATTGGAGTTAGCTAGGGTCCAAATCAGGTCTGTATAAATTTCTTTAATTTTGGTCTGATCTTTCCGTTTAGCCGCTTCATCAAAATCTTTTTCCCAGGCTCGAGATTCTTTTCGAGTTGGCTTTCGGTTGAGCATCGAAAGGAAAATTGATTCGGTGCACTCTTTTCCCGATTTTGCTTTCAATGCAGTCTGCATTAGGACGCTGCTGGAATCGGTCGCGATTTTTTCTTCGACGTAGCCATTCATCATCGCAAGAACTTGGGTGACGGCTGGCTCAGTGTTGGAGTTGTCAATTTGTTCACGATCCGATTGGCCAAATTCACGCAGGAAATGTCCTGCAGGAGCCGGCGAGGTCAATTCGGAGGATCGTTTGAGTGATGTGCTTGTCCGGTTTTTGAAATCGGCCAAAACTTGTGCTTGTTTGATCCGTAGTTTCCGCTCCAGTTCTACGTTTCGACGTTTCTTTGCCATCTGGATTTCTTTGCTGATCTTGGCACGCTCGGCAGCCATTTTTTTATACTCTGGAGTATCTTTATAGCTGGTCCGTTTTCTGTTTTTTGATCGATCGGCTGCGTTGGCAACGAAGTTGAAAATTTCATCAGTATTCATCTCTGTGAGCCGTTCGAATAGCTCGTACGAGTCACGAATTCCCGATGAGGCGTAGTTTCGACTGGTGGGATGGTATCTTTGGTCGATATCCGAAAGCGTTAACGTCAGCAGTGAATCCCAGATTTGTTCTGCCGAAAGTCGGCGAACAATTGGGCCATTGAAGTTAAATTTTGAAACTTCAAGGATGTCTTTGTTGTAGGCTTGTGCCTGATAAGTTTTCGAATTGTAAATCGCTCTGAGGAATTGTTTCGTATCGAACTTGAGGTCGATCATTGTCTCAGTGAGGTAGTCCATCAGTTCCGGATTCGAAGCGACAGTGCCATCCTCAATGATGTCCACAGGCTCAATGAGTGCTATGCCGAATGCCGTTTTCCAAAGCCGATTAGCAATGACTTTCGCGAATCTCGGGTTGTCGGCGTCAGTGAGCCACTCGCTGTACGCGATACGCGAGTTGATCGGGACTGCTCCGCGAATTGCGGTTTGCTGGGCGCCATTTCGAGACTTTACAGGAGCGGTTTTCTTGGGGATTTTAGCCTCAACCAATGGCTTGCTTTCGAACATCGTTTTACCAGTAACGATTTCTCCATCGTATCCATCTTCTCCAAGGAAGTTTTCCGGTAGACGAGCTAGGCCTGTTCCAGAGCCTTCAACTCCATAGCTGAGCGTTTGTCCCAATCGATTAAAGATTGGTTTTTGGTTAGCGGGAATGTCCTTCGAACGGAAGGACTTTCTAATTTGATTTGCTTTGGCCGAGGTGGCTTTGGCTCGATATTGGAGGCCTCCAGTGAAGGCGACCATTTCAAAGTATTGTCGCTGCGTCCACTTGTCGAACGGGTGGTCATGGCACTGGGCGCACTCGAGTCGAGTGCCTAGGAAGATCCGAATCGTGTTGGACATGTTGTCTTCGGGCATGTTGCGATCCCGAAGGTAATATCCCACTGCACCGTTTCCACGTTGGAGGTTCGGTCCTTGCGATGAGATAAGTTCCCTGACAAATTGATCGTACGGTTTATTTTCTTCAATTGAATCTTTAACAAAATCGATGTATGAGATTCCGTCAAGATTTCCGGATAACCTTGATTTAATTCTCAGTAGGTCGGCATAGAAATTGAATTGATGACTTACATGACCATAGGAATCAAGAAGATCGTCGATCAAGTCGGCTCGCTTGCTTTTACTCTTAGACTTTAAAAAACGGTTGGTTTCGTCAATGCTCGGAATCCGCCCAATGATGTCCAAGTAGGCTCTGCGTAAAAAGACTTCGTCGGATGAAAGAGGATTGAGTTGTTCGCTTCTCGAAGACAATTGAGCGGCAACGATCGAATCAATTTGATCGCTGATTTCTAGGATGGTCGTCCGTGGAACGGAACTGGCTGAGCGGCGAGGGTTGTTGTTCTCGTTTGCCACAACCGGTAAAGCGAACAAAGCAAGAAGAGCACCGAAAAGGACTGGTCTCAATGTTGGTAGTTGCATCTAAATTTTCCTGTCTTCTATAAAGCGGCACTAATTGCCAAATCTTACCCCTTCTTCAGATACGAAGCGGGGGATTATTATTGAAATTCGTGTCTTATTTCGCAAAATTATAGGGGGCTGAGGGATCGAATCGAAGTCTGCAGCGGCTAGTTTTTTTCTCAACGTGCAAATGTTGATTCCACGCAACATCCAGAATTCGTTGATCAATCGTTAAATACCTCGGATATTGCCTGAAAGTTGGGCGGGAACTGGGATTAGGGTGGTTGATTTTTGGGGTTACCGATTAAATTTGTTAAATAACGAGGAAACTTAATGGACAATCGGAACGTAATACGTTGTCAGAAGTCAAAAATGTTGCTGTCCGCTGCAAAATTTAGCTAAAATGAGCGGGTATTCCGGAATCAGAGTACCGTAAGGTTGGTTACATCATTCGGTTTTCCTAGCCATTGCGGTTAGATTTGAAATAGTGATTAAATCCACGAAATAGAATAAGAACACAGGTTTTACGATGAAACGACGTGCACGAAACAAGCAGCGTAGACGCCGCAATCGCCTCGACTTTCAGAGCCTCGAACCCAGACGGCTACTCGCTG
>Ga0214479_100283_pt1 | contig 32920 bp, 20 predicted proteins | sample M1_20Mar14CPVII9_5_FD_165054 | JGI IMG/M metagenome (GOLD analysis project Ga0214479, IMG submission 165054) | Marine eukaryotic communities from Monterey Bay, California, United States - M1_20Mar14CPVII9sort6BwellE14 | ecosystem: Environmental > Aquatic > Marine > Unclassified | place: USA...
CTTTCCGCAATACGCTGTCAGCATTTACGGGTGAAGGCCATAGACCCCAGCTAACCAGTGCGATCAACATACAGCAGGCGGCAACTGACGAAGAAGCGACCCAAAAGCGAGAACGTGGTAGATTTTTCGGTCGCTTGATACGCAAGGAGGACGTCGCTGGCTGCGATGGGTCTTTTGAGCCAATTTGAATTGAGGGTGCGACGATTTCCCCGACCTCCTGACCGCCAGAGGCTTGAGCATTTTCTGCGGAGAGGAAGCCGTCGTATCCGAGTGAGCGTAATCTCCCCTCCATTCGCATATGCGATAGAAACAGCGTTTTCGATTCTGTGGAAGTAGAAATTGCAGCGGCGAGTTGCTGTTCCTGATCGGGATCCAGATTTCCTTCGAAATGCCCAAGGATAAGAGCCTCTACGTCATCCCGGTTTATTGATTCATTATTCGGACGTTTGCTCATGAGCCTTCCTCCGCTATTCGCAATTTTTTCTGAATACAGCCATGAAGAAGTTTCCGCACACGACTGAGGGCACGTTGGATTGCCGATGGCGTCGAATCTAACTGGCTCGAGATTGACTTAAAGGACGCACCGCTTTCGTATCGCAAAGCTACGAGGCGTCGTTTGTCAGTGGGCAGACTGTTCAAGCACTCCTTCAGCGCGGCGGACTCACTGTTAACAGTGATGACTTCCGTCTGGTCTTCTAAAAAGGCAACGGAAACCACCTCCATGAGTTCTGGCGATACAATTCGAGTAAATTTGGATGCCTTTTCACGTTTCCTAATAGCGTGAAAGGCCTGACGACGAACTACCTCCTTGGCCCAAGCTCGGAAATCGTGGATCGTGTCTGTTTTGCCAGCCTGCTCCATTACGACTACGGCTGCATTTTGATAGATCTCTTCTGAGAGATCCGAATCGCGTGTGATGGCGTAGAGGTAGCCCATGAATTCGCTGCGGAACTGAAGGTACTGTTGAATTAGTGGTGTTTCGTTCAATACTCTTGCCAACTGTTTTAAGAGGTACTGCTTCCAAGTACCGTGACTGCAGTTTCCAGACAAACAAAATGGAAATTATTTTTAAAGAAGTCTGGGAAATTCTTAAATTCAGTCATAGCCGCTCGTTTCACTCACACCGCTGCCTTGATCAAACTTTGAAAGAAAGATGGCAGAGCCGTATTTACTGACTATCCTTAATCAACAATTAAGAAGCTTTTGCTACTATGAAATATAAGTCAATGGAAAGAAGTTGGTGAAGGAAGTCTCAATTTTGATTTAGATGATGTCTATCGTAATTGACGGCACAGAGTCGGTTTAACGAGCGGTAGGACAGTCCGTTATTTAATATACGGTAGATAAGGAATGAACTCTCATTGGACGCCGTTTTCGGTTACGATTAGGGCGAGAAAAGTTTGTTTTAAAGAGACGCGATTGTATGACGAACCGAACTAATTGTTTCAGCTTTCAGATGCAGAGCATTCCCCTGTTTCGAATTATTTTTTCTGCGATAGTTTTTGTCGGAGTGACTGAACTAGCGCAGGCGCAGGAAACGTCTATAAACTTCAATCGGGACATCCGACCTTTATTGTCCGATCGCTGCTTTCATTGTCATGGTCCAGATGAAGAAGACCGACAGGAGGGGTTGCGGTTTGACCAAAGGGATGGTGAGGAAGGTGCGTTGAACGTCCTGGTACCGGGCGATGCAGATGCCAGTGAGCTTTATCAACGGATCACTTCGGATGATCCTGATTTGGTGATGCCGCCTCCAGATTCTCACAAAAAGCCACTTAGTGAGGCCGAAAAGAAACGGTTCCAATCTTGGATTAACGAAGGCGCTGCCTATCAGACCTTCTGGGCGTTCACACCGCTATCGCAACCCGCGCCTCCTGTAAATCAAAGTGATTCTTGGTCGACTAGTCCCATCGACCAGTTTGTAAAACGGAAACTAGATGAAGTTGGGGTTTCCCCTCAGGCTGACGCGGATCGGAGAACGCTATTACGTCGACTTTCCCTTGATCTGACAGGTTTGCCTCCTAGTCGTGAAGAATTAACTAATTTTCTATCCGATCAGTCCGTCAACGCTTACGAAAATGCTGTCGATCGTTTGTTGGACTCAACGAAATTTGGCGAACACATGGGGAGGCATTGGCTCGATCTGGTTCGCTTTGCTGACACCAACGGCATCCATCACGATCACTTCCGTGATCTTTCACCTTATCGAGATTGGGTGATTCGATCGTTTAATGAAAATCTCCCGTACGATGATTTTGTTCGTTACCAGTTGGCGGGTGATCTTTATGAGGCACCGACGAAAGATCAACTTACGGCATCCGGATTTAACCGACTGCACATGATTATCGATCGGGGAACGATGTTGCCTGAGGAGAGTCTGGCAAGGAATGTGATCGATCGGGTTACATCCGTCGGCACAGCCTTCATGGGACTGACAGTGGGGTGTGCGGTTTGCCACGACCATAAATATGATCCCATTTCGTCAAAAGAATTTTATCAACTGTACGCCTTTTTTAATAACATTGATGCGACACCTGAAACTGGGGGACGTTCCGGTAATGATTTTAAAAGGGGATTGCAACAACCCTACATCGAATTACCAAGTTCCGAACAATCCAGCGCTCGGGAAAAGTTGCAAAAGCAAGCTGCTTTACTTCAAATGCAACTTTCGGAATGGAAGGCTGGAGTAGGCAAAGCTTCGGATGACGAGGCCGCCGACAAAAATGTGGCAGAAACGAATGCAGCGGAAACGCAACAAAAGATCAAGCAATTGGAATCAGAAATCAAGGAGCTACGCGGTGAATTAAGCAAGCTTGAAATGTTGATCCCTGCTGCGATGGTCATGAAAGAACGGGCAGAGCTTCGCCCCGCACACATCATGATTCGCGGTGCCTATGACGATCTTGGAGAAAAGGTGGAACGGTCAACCCCTGCTTTCCTACCTCCGATGCCTGAAATCACGGGGCGACCCAAAAGTAGAATGGACCTTGCTAATTGGTTCGTTAGCGATGAGCACCCTTTAACGGCTCGCGTCGCGGTAAATCGATTCTGGCAGCAATTGTTTGGTGTCGGGATTGTGAAAACGTCAGAAGACATCGGAGCCCAGGGCGAATGGCCTAGCCATCCCGACCTTTTGAATTATCTGGCGGCACGTTTTGTCGCTTCGGACTGGGATGTGAAGTCGCTGATGAAGGAGATGGTCATGTCAAAGACTTATCAGCAGAGTTCCGAGGCAGCGGCGGATCAGTTTAAATCTGATCCTGAAAATCGGTTGCTGGCGAGGGGTTCAAGGTATCGGTTAGATGCCGAGGTGATTCGCGACCAAATATTGGCGACTAGTGGTGTCCTTAACAATAAAATGGGCGGTAAAAGCGTTAAGCCACCTCAGCCTTCTGGACTTTGGCAGTCGGTTTCGCTGCCGAGTTCGTATCCAAGTCGGTATGTTGCCGACTCGGGTGATCAGGTTGTACGTCGCAGCGTCTACACCTTTTGGAAACGCGGTCTTCCCCCTCCTCAGATGACCATCCTGAACGCACCGACACGTGAGGACTGTACTGCAAGGCGAGAACGCACCAATACGCCTTTGCAGGCGCTGTTGCTGATGAACGAAGAGCAGTACATGAAAGCGGCGCGGGCACTCGCGATTCAGGCACTCAATTGGAAAGATGAAGGGCGACTGGCTGCCGTTTATGAAACGATTACCGGTAGAGTCCCAGACGCTGTGGAGCTTGATATTTTACAGAAGGCTCTGGGTGACTTCGAGGTTCTTTATCAAACCCACCCAGAGTTGACAGCGGCCTTTGCCGACAAAGAGAGAAATGGCGACCATCAGGCTCAATCCATTGCGGCGTGGGCAATGATTATTAATACGATTTACAATCTGGACATCACGAAAACACGTTCGTGAGTCGTGGACGCAGTAAAATTTATTCTGAGATTACTTGAGATGGATCAAAACAACCTTCTGCAAGCCCGGCGGCAATTTCTGCAAACATCAGGGATGGGACTTGGGGTGTCCGCCCTTAGTTCCTTGCTCCCACAAAACGCTTTGGCACAAACCAACCCCGCGCCCGCGGCTAAGCATGTTATCTTTTTATTCATGGCCGGTGCACCAAGTCAAGTTGATCTGTTCGACTACAAGCCGGATCTCGATAAGCAATTTAAGAAACCTCTTCCGGAGAGTATCAGCCAAGGCCAGCGGGTCACTGCGATGACCCGCGGTAAAGAACAATTAATTGTCCCTTCGATGTTCAAATTTAATCAGGTGGGGGAGAGCGGTCTGTGGATGAGTGAACTGTTGCCGCATCTGTCAAAACAGGCGGATAAGCTCTGCATCCTAAAGTCACTCAATACGAACGCCATCAACCATGATCCGGCAAAAACGTTTGTCTGCACCGGATCCGAGTTGCCCGGTAAAGCGAGTATGGGGGCGTGGCTGAGTTATGGTTTGGGCACGATGAATAAAGACCTGCCTGACTTTATCGTATTAACGTCGGCGTTCTGGACTGGCGGGACAAGGAATGTTCAAGGTCTTTACAGTCGTCTCTGGGGAAGCGGATTCCTGCCATCTAAACATCAAGGAGTCGCATTTCAGACTAACGGTGATCCGGTTCTATTTTTGTCTAATCCCAAAGGAGTCGACTCAGCGGTACGGCGACGGATGCTTGATGCCGCTGACGCACTTAACCGTAAACATCTTGGGGAGGTCGGTGATAGTGAGATTGAAACGACTATCTCTCAGCAAGAGATGGCTTTTCGAATGCAGTCATCCGTTCCGGAGTTGACTGATCTATCTGGAGAGACCAAGGAAGTACTTGATAGTTACGGCCCTGAGGTGCACAAGAATGGCTCCTTCGCTCGGAACTGCCTGCAAGCGCGGAGGATGGTAGAGCGTGGTGTTCGGTTTATTCAGTTGTTCCATCGAGGTTGGGATCATCATTCGATTCTTCCTAAACAACTGCGAGGGCAGGCATACGATGTTGATCAAGCCTGTTCTGCGCTAATCGAAGACCTCGATCAGCGTGGGCTCCTCGATGATACGCTTATCGTTTTCGCAGGCGAGTTTGGACGAACCGTGTATGGCCAGGGAAAGCTCTCCAGAGATGATTACGGACGGGATCATCATCCACGCTGCTTTTCGGGTTGGCTTGCCGGGGGTGGGGTCAAGGGCGGAATGTCCTATGGGAAAACCGATGACTTCAGTTATAACGTCGCCGAGAATCCGGTCGCTGTTCGAGATTTGCACGCCACGCTGTTGCACCAACTCGGAATTGACCACCAAAAGCTTAATTTTCCCTTCCAAGGTTTGGACCAAAAATTGACGGGGGTGGAAGCGGCACGGGTGGTCAAAGAAATATTGGCATAACATTGCGGCGGGCAGTCGCTGTTTAGATGGAGGCGGACCATGTTGATTACGGCCTTCGGATCAAACGCGGTTTAATTTCAAATATGTTGTGGCGGCAGTTGAGTTCATTCAACAACTGTCAACGGCTGAATACTAACGCGATCATTTAGAGCGGTTATTTCGAAATTGTCTGCTTGAGTACATTTGGCCATTCAGTAGCACGCCGTTTTCCGTTTGGTTATCCCATGAATTGCTCTGAATGGTGAGGCATGGGGGCGAATTAACGAAGGATTTTTATTTTCTGTAATAAATCCACGATGTCGGATCACTAGTTAGGTTGAAATGATCCTTACGACAAAGTTGAGCCATGAAACCAAACGAGCAGCAGCGTATTTTCGAAAAGTGGCTCGCCCAACACAAAGGGTTGCTATTCAAGGTAGTTCGTGCCTATGCATTCAACTCTCACGACCAGGATGATCTTTTCCAGGAGATGACGACGCAAGTATGGAACTCGGTTCCAAGATATCGCGGTGATTCCGCTGTTAGCACTTGGATTTATCGTGTTGCATTTTACTCCGCCATTGGCTGGTCAAAAAAAGAAAAACGTCACCGCGACAAACATCAGGCGATCCAACGTGAAGACCGCTTGCTGTCGCAGCGTTCCGATCCTGCAAATCCGCAATTGGAGTGGCTTTACGAACAAATAGCTCAGCTTGATGAGATCGATCGTTCGCTGACTCTCTTGATGCTTGACGGTTACAGTTATCGAGAAATTGGTGAGACGATGGGGCTCTCACAAAATTACGTCGGAGTGAAATTAAACCGCATCAAAAAGCGCCTCACTGAACATTCTAAAGAGAAAGACAAACATGGAATTTGAAGATCTAATGGTCATTTGGGATTCACAATACGACCAACCAATCTATGGAATCAATGAAGAAGGTCTACACAATTCGTTGCGAAGGAAAAGTAAACAATTTCGTCGGCTGATTTTTTGGCAACGTTTCCAAACTTATTGCGGCGGCGGTATTATGTTTGCGGCAATCGTCGGGCTTTTAATTCTAAACGCGTCCGGCGTGCTGGGGGAAATTGGTTCTTCTCGAGCCTTATTCGGTTGGGAAATCGCAGCGTCGTTGGTGGCATTGGTTTGTTGGTTGCAGTTTACCCTTTCCGTTTTTCTAGGCCATCAGCGGCAAAAGAAGCGGGAGCAAGTTGAGTCTACGTCGCTTCGTGACGACCTGGATAGAGAGATCAAGCAAATTCGGTATCAGATCAAAACGCGATCCCATATTATGCTGGGATTCTTACCACCGTATTTGGGCGGAGTTCTGTTTATCACCGTGGTGTTTGGTGCCACCCACATTTCTTATTGGGTGCTCGTTCCGTTTGTTGTTTTAATGATCATCGCTCTCCTATTCGAGTCCCGATGTCAGCAACGTATGGTTGAGCTAAAGATAGTGCCCGCACTTGCGGAACTGGAGACTTTACGTGAGAAGCTATCGCATTAGCATTGACGGGGTTTTTCGCCCTCCCCTGCACTCAAATGGTCTCTAAATTTCCCGCTTGCCTCCAGGTACCGGCAGTTACGCGATATTGGGTGCGATGCCTTTTGCGGGTTTAATTAGAGTTGAATCAAGTTCCTATAGATAACGCTCTTTCGAGAGTTGCAGGTGTTGATTGGTTGTAATGCTTCATTTCTGTAGCGGCATCATCGCTGAGGCATCTGCTAGAATCCCGTAGCCGCCGAGTAGGAGCCTAGAAAGCAGGTTGATTCAACCCCTAGCCTCCTCCCCCCACCTTTCGAAAGGCTTCGGATTCGACAGGTTCAATCCTCGACAGTTACCGAGAGGCTTCGAAGGCTTGGGGGTTCTGTGTGTAGCGATCCTGAGTTTCCGAGGCTGTGAAGCAGTACGGACATAAAATAGCCCAATAATCGAGCAGGGCTAACTGGTTCAGAAATGGGGCGATTGTACATCAACGAGCTAACCGAAGGGGAGTAGTGCTCTCAGTTGGGGCGACCCTATCTACTAAGTTCATAGACAATTAGACCGCCGCAACCAAACATGAATAGCACCATAGCACAGCCTACAACGACAAGGGGTGCGATAAGTATCCAGACCAAGCACGACACTAGGCTAAATTTTCGGATCTCATTACCGTCCTCTTTCTGTTGTATTTTAGATGGCTCGTAGGGGTTTTGTTTTTCTTCCATGGTTCTAAGGTTATCAGAGGCCCTTCGTGGAATCAAACTCTCGAGCCTGGGTTCGGCTTAGCTTTCGCTGCTAACAAAAAAGCGTATCGCTCGCAGGGAGTAGCCAAAAAAACTCGGATTCAAAGTTCCCCCCACTCACGGACAAACCACTTCGAAGGAGTCAAGGCGGTTTCTTTCCATAGGTGCATGATAGCCCGCGAAACTATCGTTGATACTTGTGAGGAATTTAGGCGATAAGCTATTTTGGTTGTGATTCAACTTGCCGCGCTTGTTTTATTTTCTACTCCGAACTCAGTTCCAAAAGTTTGCTTGACAAAAAAGCCGAGTTGCTGTACTATCGTGGTGGTACAGCTGTTCACGTTTGAGCAAAGCGAGTTGACTTGTGTTTTTTAATATCAACCAAACTAATGGCGTGCCAGTTTACGAGCAAATCTCGCGTCAAATTGCCTTCGCGATAGCCAGTGAGGGTATTGCAGTAGGCGAGTTGGTGCCGTCTGTTCGCAATTTGTCCCGTGATCTTGCTGTGAACCCGAATACAGTGGCCCGAGCCTATCGTCAGCTTCAAGATGAAGGCATTCTTGCATCCGTTCGAGGCGAAGGGTTGCTTGTGACTCCTACTGCGGTCAAACAGTGTAAAGTTCTTCGGAAACAACTGTTGTCCGAGCGAATGTTGCAGGTGATGGAGGAGGCGCGGCAAAGCCATCTATCTGATGACGAGGTGGCAAAGATGGTATCGAAATGCCTTCAGAAATCAAAAACGAGTTTCGCAAAAAATCGCTCTTTATAGAGATAGGACTTCTTTTATGGCAGTTGTTGAACTTAGCAATGTCTCTAAAAAATACGGTGCGATCCAGGCGATGGATGGCATTTCGTTTTTAATTCCGTCCGGCGTAGTGTTTGCGCTGTTAGGAGAAAATGGAGCGGGCAAAACAACTACAATTAAGACAATGCTGGGGCTTGAGCATCCAGATTCTGGAACCATAAAAATTCTTGGCTTTGACCCAGCCGCCAACGATGTACAGATCCGCAGGCAGATAGGTTATGTTCCGGATGCCCCGGCGCTTTATGGCTGGATGAAAGTCTCCGAAATTGGTTGGTTTACCAGCGGGTTCTATCCGGCTGGATTTTACGACCAATTTGTAAAACTGGCTAGTGATTTTGAACTGCCCCTAGACGTTAAGGTCAAAACACTATCCAAGGGCGGCTACGCGAAAGTAGCCCTTGCGCTTGCCATGGCTCATCAGCCGGATTTATTGATTCTGGATGAACCGACATCGGGTCTTGATACCTTGGTTCGTCGGAAATTTCTCGAGAGTATGGTCGACGTTGCCGCAGCTAATCGAACAGTATTTTTGAGCAGTCATCAAATTCCGGAAGTGGAGCGGGTGGCTGACTATGTTGCGATCGTAAATGAAGGTCAAATCCGCGTCTGTGATCGCTTGGAAACGCTCAAGCAAGAAATTGAGCAGTGGGTAATCACGGTTTCCAATCCGAACGTTCGTTTGCCGGGGTTCGAGGCCTGTCTTCTTTCCCGGCAGGGTGAGGGGAAGAAGCGACAACAGGTCTTTGTCAGAAAACCTGATCCCAATTTACTTTGGCAATTGAGAGACACCGAGGGTGTGAATGAAGTCGAGGTGAACACTCCGTCGTTGGAAGACATTTTTGTAGCCTATCTGGGCTCGCAAGTCCGCCATGGCTCTGGATCGGAAACCGATCCGTCTCCAGCAATCGGGAAGGTTGGCGCGAGTGATTTAGAGAAAGGTGGCGTTTAAGCGATGTCTACCACAACCAGCAATTCGACAGCTAGTGGGAGTGATAACTGGTTAGGTGTTCCCGCGGTAGGACGAAAGCATCTTGTTTGGAAAGAGGCCCGGCTATTATTACCGGCCTGCTTGGGCTTAATGTCGCTTGCTGCGCTCGGGATGCTGGCGGTTGGCTGTTTTGCTGCTCCATCAATCACTGACAACGGTTCAATGTTTATTGGGCTTGCGCTCGGTAGTGCGGTGATGACAGCCTTAGTATGCGGCGCGATGACTTTTTCTCTAGAAAAGGAAAATCGAACCGACACTTTTCTTAGCCGTTTGCCTTTTTCTAGTAAGAAATTAGCGGACATAAAGATGCTGACCGCCGGTATTTGTTTCTTTGTTTTCTATTTATCAGCGATTGTAATCGCCGTAGGGTTGTTTGCTCTGTTCTTCGGTGGTCGGAATCTGTTGGCGGTATCAGCGGGGCGAGCCGTGCTTGGGCCCAGTCTACCGGTCGCTTTTTTGATGCCCGTAATGAGTTTTTTATGGAGCTTGATGTTCTCTCGTTACCTTAAGAAAACCTTAAATGTTGTTTTATTGGCCGCTACTTGCACGGTAGTCGTGCCTTTCATTCTTGGGTTAATCTGGAACACTTTTTTGAAAACATTTTTAGAAAAAGAAGTGGGCGTTTTTGAAATTTCCTCAATTTTTCTACTCCAAGTTGTTTTACTTCTGGCGGGCATTGTTATCCATTCAGGGGATTGGTTACGTCCTAACCAATCCCAACGCAGTCGTTTCAAGGGTGGTGGCGAGTCAACGGTCGGGCAGTTCAAACGCACCTTTGGAGGCCTCAGTGGTTCAGTAGCGTCTCTGGCGTGGCAGACGTTGCGCATTCATTGGCTAGGACTATTGATTTCAGTTGCGCTTGGCGTGATCTATCTAGTTGTCGTACTGCCTTTCACCGATTTTATTGCGATGGCGTTTCCCTCCCTATATCGAAACGAAGCGTCTGAGGATTCGATTTATTGGATTGAGCTTTCCAACGATCTATTTGCTGCGGTGATAGGATGCGGATTTGGGTTGGCCTTGTTTGCCAGTGATCAATCAGGCTCCTCCTACCGTTTTTTCCAACAGAGGGCGGACTATCCTCGTCGTCTCTGGCTTTCTCGGGTGTTGATATTAGTTGTCGTAGGATTGTGGGTCACTGGAGTAATTGCCATCGTCAATCGATTCGCGTTTACGGCTTTTGTTGGTCAGTATCAAATGATTGCGGTCAACCAATCGATATCGCCCAGCCAGTGGTACAGCCCAGTACACGATATCTCACTGCTTTTGCCCTACTTTTTAACTCTCACCGTACGCTCAGCATCGATGTTTTTCGTAGTGTCGGCGGTAGGCCAACTCGTGTCAATCTATTGTCGCCATGGCATCCTTAATGCGTTGATTGGATTGGTGGCTTGCGTGGGCACTATTGTTTGGGTCCGTTATTTGAATTGGTATCAAGCCCCGGTTTATTACTTCGCGTGGCCCGTTGGTGTCGGTGCTTTGGCGCTGTCCTGGTGGTACGCTCCTTCGTGGATTCGCGGAACAAGGCAATTGGCTGCAACGATCGTTGCGGTCGGGGTGATGGCAGTCATTTCGGTAGGCTGTATTTTGGGGCTGCGGGCAGATCGTTTGAATGATTATCTTGCCCAGCCTGCGTTCAACGATCTGGACAACCTATTCGATAATCCAACAGCTCTTCGGGGTGCTGGAGATCCGCGATTCAAGTTGGCGAATAAAATGGAATCTGCTGTTGGTGAGTGGGAAAGAGCTTGTGAAGAATTTCGGCAGAAATCTAGCCCTAAATTGATAGATGATTTAGAGTTCGATCAAGCTTTACTGAAACAAACTCCCGCAGTTAATGAGCTGTTTGATAGTCAAAGACCAACGTTTGATCAAATTGTAGAGGCTGTCAGTCAGCCAGAGATGCGTTATTACTTTTTTCTGCCTCCAGATGCCGCTTCAACGATTTGGGCGAGGAAATATCAGTCCATATCAGGCTTGATCGAAAGATTCAAATTACATGCTATCCGGCGCAGCGATGCTGACTTGTATCGCCTTGCCTTGTCGGGGGAAATTTCGGTGCTGATGAATCGGCCCCGGAGTGTGTCTTTTGAAAATATCAAAGAGTACATTAGGTGGGGTGATCAACCGGACCGCGAGGTTGGAGAATTGGTGAGCGGGATTAAAGAGGTTGAATCCTTAATACAATCATCCTTTTCGATCGAGAATGAGCATTGGCTCGAAAATAGATATTTTCTTTATCGAAGAAACCCTGTCACTTACAATCTCGATCTTGCCTGGGAACCAGAGAGAAATAAACGGAAAGCCCAGCTAGAGATTCTGACGCAATGGGAAGGTTGGCAGAATTTTTGCAAACTGAATGGATTAACAGCAGACGATTGGACTGTCCGCCGACGGGCTTCGAGGGACGGACGGGAGGTGGTCTATGCCTATGCTCCAATGAGGGAGGGCTATCGAGCCTATCTGGATCATTATCGGCAAGACCGGAATAGCCTGCAGGTGCTGAGATATTTGAAGCAGCGTCTTGCGTTGGCCGCTTGGAAACAGGAAACGGGTTCTTATCCGACTCGGTTGGGTGATCTTGTCGGAAAATATTTAAATGACTACGACGGGCTTTCTAATTCTTACTACCCCGAAGGTCTTGACTTGCCATCCGTCTGTCTTCCTTTGGCAGGCGCAAAAAATGCGAACACTATTTACACAGTTAAAAGTGCAATACCTTCTAATACGCCGTTCCTATTACCTTGGAGAGCGGTGCCCAATTTAAAGGCGTTTTTCAAGATTGTTCAGAAAAATAAGGATGGCTCAGATGTCGTCTTTGAATCTGATCAAATGCTTGGCTATTTTCTTGATGGTTCACCGATTCCATCGTTAGGTAGCGATGGAGATATGGTAATTCTCGGCGCACCCGATGGACGTTTGTTTGACGGCAAATGATTTGTAAGATTGATTGCCAATAGTGGCTTAAGCTCCGCCAATGGCACGGACTAAGCGCGGGGATTGAGGTAACGGATTAGCGACGGGCTCCGTTTATCCACGCTGCTTTTCGGGTTGGCTTGCCGGAGGGATCAAGAGCGTAATTTCCTATGGGAAAACGGATGACTTTAGCTATAACGTCGCCGAGGATCCGGTCGCTGTTCGAGATTTGCACGCCACGCTGTTGCACCAACTCGGAATTGACCACCAAAAGCTTAATTTTCCCATCCAAGGTTTGGACCAAAAACTGACGGGGTGGAAGCGGCACGGGTGGTTAAAGAAAGATTGGCTTAATCTTGCCGCGGGCAGTCGCCGTTTAGATGGAGGTGGACAATGTTGATTATGGCCTTCGGATTCAGAATTGAGATCGCCACGCTGGCAAATTGAGGCCACCGCTCAAACTAGTTTTTGGTTTAAAAAATTCGACCCGAAATCAAACAGTTTGGACTGGATGAATGAACTGGCGAACGGGTAAACTATAGACGCGTCGGTTAAAAATTGATAAGGGAGTGAATGATGAAGCGCCGGGAATTTTTAAAGACAACTGCAGCATCTTCCGCCTTGGCTACGTTTGGCGCTGCGGCCTTTTCAGTGTCAGTCCAAAGCGAAGCCGATGAAACGCAGGGCATCGACTGTTGTGATCGAACCCACGCCACGGTGCAGGATGCCATGAAGGCGCCTGCTGAAACGATCGCCTATGTTCCCGCGATTTATGCCGGTACTGGAATTCAAAAACCAGATTATCTTGCCACGATTGATGTTGATCCCAAATCGGTGGATTACGGTAAAGTGATCAGTCGGTTAGAGATGCCGAATTTGGGGGATGAGCTGCATCATTTTGGATGGAATGCCTGCAGCAGTTGTCATGGAAAAGAAGGTGCTGGGCGGCGGTTCATTGTGTTGCCTGGAATTGCCTCCGGCCGAATTCATATCGTTGATACCGAAGACCCACGGCAGCCAAAATTACACAAAGTCATTGAACCAGAAGTTGTTAAGGCCAAGACCGGTTTGTCAGCTCCGCACACGGTTCATTGTTTGGCAGACGGAACCGTGTTGATTTCAATGCTGGGGGATTCCAATGGTGATGCACCTGGCGGATTTATGATGCTGGACTCGGAATTTAATATCCTTGGGCGTTGGGAGAAAGATTCGACGGGTATGAATTTCAATTATGATTACTGGTATCAACCTAGGCACAACGTGATGGTTTCCAGTGAGTGGGGGGCTCCCAACACGGTTTCACAAGGCTTTAAGTTGGACGACGTTAAGGCGGGTAAATATGGCCGCCAGCTCCATTTTTGGAACTGGCAAGATCGCAAAATTGAACAATCGATCGATCTTGGTGAAAATGGCATGATTCCATTGGAAGTTCGGTTTCATCATAATCCTGACAGCACCCATGGATTCGTAGGAGCTGCTCTTAGTAGCACTATCTGGCATTGGCAAAAACAAGGTGAAAAGTGGGTGGCGGACAACGTGATCGGTGTCGAACCTGTCGAAACCGAAGGTTGGCCGTTTGCCGTACCAGGGCTGATTACAGATTTGGTCCTCTCACTCGATGATCGCTTTCTTTACTTTTCAAATTGGCTGCACGGCGATTTGAGACAATACGATGTGAGTGACCCCGCCAATCCAAAATTGACAGGACAGGTCTGGCTGGGGGGTGTGATTGGGAAGTCTGCATCAGTCAAAGGACAGAAACTCGGCGGCGGTCCCCAAATGCTGCAACTCAGCTTGGACGGAAAACGATTGTATGTCACCAATTCGCTGTACAGCCCTTGGGACAATCAGTTTTATCCAGCGATGGCTAAAGAAGGTTCTTATCTGTTGCAGTTGGATTGCAATACAGATTCCGGGGGACTTCGTTTGAATGAAGATTTCATGGTCGATTTTGGCAAGGAACCGGGCGGAGCCGCACGGGCCCATGAAATCCGTTTCCCGGGTGGTGATTGCACTTCCGATATTTGGGTTTAATCGAAATTAAGCTGGTGAACGAACATGCTTTTTTTATCTCGAACTCATTTTAGCGAAGATGAGTTTAAGAAATAAAAGTTTCCCATTTGACGTCGTCATTGTGTGAGTGGGTGAATCCCATGGCACGTTCTTCCTTAACCGTCTCTTCCGGTCGAAACGCCATGACATAGGTTTTCCGCCAGATGTCGGATGTGTTACCACCGGAGCCGTGAACGATCCGCTCATCGTGGATGGTGACGCTGCCTCGCTTAACGGGCAGATAAATTGGTTTGTCTGTATCTAGGCTTTCAATCATGAGCGTATGAGATTCATCTCGGTTTTGTGCCAGATCGTCTGAACCGCCGTAGCTGACCGGGCGATGAGCTCGTAATTCGGATTCCTTATTTGTACCCGGCAGGACCACTAGGCAGCCGTTTTCTACATCAGAATCTGTGAGCGCCAGTGAAAAGGTTGCCGTCCAGGTGTTTTTTGTTTTTGGCCAGTAACCAAGGTCTTGATGCATCAGAAATTGGGCCTGCTCTTTTCCCGGCTTCTTTGCTAAAAATTGGTCATAATCCATCACCGTCTTGTCCTCCTGGTAAAGTTGGCTGGCAACATTGGAAGCAATTTGATGATAGATATTGTTTTCTAGTTCTTTGCAGTAGTGAGTGGGCAGGACGGCATTGACCAATCGGAATTCCTCGACTGGCGTGCCGTAGGGTTGGCTCATGTCGCAAAAGTCGCGTCCCATCCCTTCCTGCTTTCCGGTAATGAAATGATCGAACCAGTGGTCAAGCGTGGAGACCTCCGCTTCGGTCATAAATTCATCGAGGACAAGGTAGCCTTGTTCTCGAAACTGAACTATTTCTTCGTCAGTTAATTTGTAATTGAGACCATCACGCCGGTGGGCCCCGGAGTCCGGATTAAATACTTTTTGTGTGTCTGCTGGTAATTTCAATTTCGTGTTCCTAATTTTTTTGGTGCGGGCGGCAGTATTGCCGCGGAATTTTTTAATGCGTTTTAACTGATTAGATCGTGAATGACATGGCCGTGCACATCCGTAAGACGACGTTCGGTCCCATTCTGTCGGTAGGTAAGCTGTTTATGATTCAGTCCCAGCAGGTGAAGTATGGTGGCATGGAAGTCGTGGACGTCGACCTTGTCCTTGACCGCTTTGTATCCAAATTCATCTGTGGCTCCGAATGTAAAAGGCGCTTTGACGCCTGCTCCCATCAGCCAGGCGGTGAAGCCTTGGATGTTATGGTCGCGGCCTGCTGATTTGGATGCTTGCACGGTTGGCATTCGGCCGAACTCAGTGCACCAAACGACTAGGGTATCTTCCAGTAGGCCTCGTTGTTTCAAATCGGAAAGAAGTGCTGCAGTGGGTTGGTCAAAGATTGTCCCGTGATTGTTATACTTCTTTATAAGATCCGAATGGGCGTCCCAATTACTTACCCCTTCCCCGCCGGATTGGTAGGCTCCGTTGAACAGTTGCACGAACCGTACGCCTTTCTCCAATAATTTCCGCGCCAGAATACAATTTCGGGCGTAGGCGGCCTTGGTTGGGTTTGCCGAATCATCAGCGCCATAAGCTTGCATCGTCGATCTAGATTCTTTTGAAAAATCCATGATTCCGGGAATGCTTAATTGCATCCTCGCCGCCAACTCATAGCTGGCAATTCTGGCCGACAATTCGCTGTCGCCTTTGTATTGTTCAAGTTGAAGTCGGTTAATTTTCTGCAGATAGTCCCGGACACGTTTGTCGTCTTTTGGAGCCAACCCACGCGGTGGATTCAAATTACGTAGCGGTTCGTTCGCATTGAAGGCTGTGCCTTGAAAGGCTGCAGGCAAAAATCCTGATCCCCAATTGTCGACGCTTGCTTGTGGTTTTCCTCGTGGATCCGGGATGGCGACAAACGCAGGTAAATCTTCATTTTCAGTACCCAAGGCCCAATTCATCCACGAACCCATGCTGGGGAACCCGCTAAAAGAAAAGCCTGTCGACATGAACGTCTCAGCAGGACCGTGTGCGGCAGTTTTTCCCGACAACGAATGGATAAAGCACATGTCGTCGGCATGTTCTGCGATGTTAGGGAAGAGATCCGAAATCATTTTTCCAGACTGGCCGCGTGGTTTAAAATCCCAGTGGCTTTTCACAAGGTTTCCTTGCGGTCCCTGGGAAGTGATTAAGTTTTCGCCACCCGGCATGGGTTGGCCACTTCGTTTGATCAATTCCGGTTTGAAGTCAAATGTATCCACCTGGCTTACTGCGCCTGAGCAACAGATTACCAGGACGTTCTTTGCTTTGGCCTGGAAATGTGCTGGGCGTGCGGCGAAAGGCCGGTCTGGTGAAATTTGCGGACGGATTGGTTCATCGTCGTTGGCCAGAAGATTATCGTGATGAAGCAAACTCGTTAAGGCAATTCCTCCTAACCCGGTGAGTGTCGATCCCAAGAATCTACGCCGATTTTGTATCGAATATGGGGACATAATTTGAATTGACTCGAATATATATTTAGGTGCAACAGTTACAAAATGAAAACGAACTCGTTTGAATTAAACAGAACCCGGCAGTACTGAACTAGTCCAATTTGCTCGATCATTTCAATTGCCTGTTCGGTTTCAACTGGACTCGGTTCGCGCCCAAAAAAGAGCAGGTATGACTGGTTGGCAATGGTATTGTTATCGTGCCCTTGGGCCTTGAGGCGTTCGGCGAGAAACTCGGCCTGTTGCGATACGAATTCACTGTTAAACAAATTGAGGGCTTGGAGCGGTGTCGTGGATCTAGTCCGTTGGGGAGTCCCTTGGTTTCCTTCCGGGCAATCGAACACTCCAAAAACAGATTCCACCTCTTTTCGAACGCGAGTCATGTAGACCATTCGTCGCCAGTCGGCTGGCCCGAACTTCTTTTTTGGAAAATAATGTCTTACATACTCATTGCCAACTTCAAACCCGCTAAAACCCGGACCGCCAATCGAAAGATCAAGTTGGTTCGTTGTCGCGAGGATGGAGTCTCGAATCGCTTCGGCCTCAAGTCTTCGTGGAGGAAATCGCCAAAGTAATTGCGTTGATGCATCTTGACTTAACGCCGCTGGATTTGGCCGACTGTTTTGCTGCCAGGTCTTCGATGAGAGAATCAGTCGATGGATGTGTTTCACTGACCAACCATTTTCCATGAATTCGGCAGCTAACCAGTCGAGTAGCTCAGGGTGGCTGGGGGAATTGCCATTCAATCCAAAATCGTTTGGCGTACTGACAAGCCCATTGCCAAAATGAAATTGCCAGATGCGATTGACCATCACTCGTGCCGCAAGCGGATTTGTTGGACTTACGACCCACTCAGCAAATGCAGTTCGACGTTGGAGCCCAGTCGCATCGTTTGTCAAACCAAGGTCTCCCAGCAAGCGAATTGTATCGGGGACAGCAAGTTCTCGGGGTGACATCGTATCGCCTCGTGAGAGCCGATAGGTAGGTTTCGGTGCCGAGAACGTGCCAACGTAGGCGGTCGAAGGACGTTTTAGTTTCTTTTGGAGAGAGAGCATGGATTGGTAGACTTCTTGGATTTCCTGCTTCTGGTTTTCCGGCGCAGTATCAAACGCATAGATGAACTGTGGTTCATCAGGGGCGCGTCGTTGTTTCGAGTCGCCAACTGTAGTCCATGTTTTTTCATCAATTGAAATTTCGACCTTGTAATTTGTTGCAAGTCGATCAGCGATCGCGCCGGTACGATCTCGTCCCCAAACGATACGGTCGATCTTGGCGTCCCTGGGAAGTTCAATTTGAACCCAACCTTCGACGTTTTTCGAAATCCAACTAAATAGATTGCCGTATTTGCCGTCATTGATTTGCGACAATCTATGTCTGACGTGTACAAAATCGCCGCCGGAAGTAGCGATGGCACCTTTACTGGCCAGCGCTAAATTCTCATCACCCGAGAAGATTTCCAATTCGTCGATGCAACCTTGTGGTCCGTTGGTTTCGGCAATGGTGAACCTAACAAAGCGAGCTTTGGTTGGAGCGAATGTTTCAACGTTTTTTAGGGCATTAATTGGTTTGCCCTTTGTGCTCGCCCTCTTGTACGGTTCAAGCATTTGTTCCGCGTGGTCGATTGCAGATTTCAACCTCTCTTGTTCCGCTAGATATTGTGGTGAAGCGGCAATGTTGCCGATACCATGGTTGACGCCGGAAAAAATTGCCTGAATAGCATAAAAATCGCGTTGAGAAATTGGGTCGAATTTATGGTTGTGGCATCTGGCGCAACCGAGTGTCAGCCCGAGGAAAGTTGTCCCGGTGGTATTTAGTAAATCCGAAGTTTCGTTTTGAACATTATCTGCCTGTCCTTTTTTATCCTGCTCAACCACAACGTTGTGCGATCCAGCAACATAATAGGCGCTGCCGATTGGGTCCAATTGGTCACCGCCGGCTAATTGCTTTCTTACAAATTCGTCATAGGGCATGTCTCGGTTAAACGATTCGATAACCCAGTCGCGGTACCGCCACGCACCGTTTCGTTCGGCATTGACTTCAAATCCATCGGTCTCGCTAAAACGGATTAAGTCGAGCCAGTTAACCGCAATTCGTTCGCCATAATGCGGGCTCTCCAAAACCTGCTCAATCACCCGTTTCCATTTTCGAGTCTGGTTGTCTGCCAAAAAATCGTCCACTTGTTTTGGAGTCGGTGGGAGACCATGCACGACTAGATAGAGCCTGCGGATCAATTGTCGCTGGGTAGCTTGATTTGAAAATGTAAGATTGCTGTCCTTGAGGGTTGCTTCGATGAACGAGTCGATTGGGTTTTTGTGAGCATTCGCGGGAACCGCAGGTTTCTCAACTGGTTGGAATGACCAGTGGTTGGATTCAGTAGGCTTTGCTGCATTGATTGCAGCATCCCATCCGTCAGTGACGCGAATCCACTTTCGAATTAACTCAATATCTGTGTTCGATAATGGATCGTCATCCAGCGGCATGCGATGATCTTCGTGGTCGGTTAATAATAATTTGACCAGATGGCTATTGGCTGAGTCGTCACCGATAACGACGGTCGGATCACCTGAATTTCCGCTGCGCATAATATTTGGCAGTGTGTCCAAGCGAAGATCACCTTGTTGATCATCTTCGCCATGGCAATGAAGACAACTAGCCTCAAAAATTGGAAGTATTTCTCGCTCGAATAGAACTTGAGCATTCTCATTTTCTCGGGCGGAATGGATTTCCTTGATTCGGATATTGCGAAATCGGACTGCATGGGGATGCCCATGATCCTGCAGGCCGATATACCCCTCGCGGTTTCGATCTTTAATAGAGGTGTACTGAAGGTTGGCGTTGATGACCTCCACACCGTTGACTTGCACCTGGACACGATTGCCGACGCAGCGAATGATCATCCGGTTCCACTCGCCGGTCGGCTTGGCCATATTTCGAGTTGGGGCAATTCCAGCGGGGATGATGCCGCCTAGCGTATGGTCATTAAGTGGAGGCTTCTGCTTGAAAGAGTCAAAGACCTGTGCTTCAATTCCTGTATTGACTGGATTGCCGCGGTCCTGGACACGAAAATAGATTCCGCTATTGCCGTTTTCCGGATAAGCGCAATCGACCATCAGTTCAAAATCTTTGTACTTTCGCTCCGTCCAGAGGTAGGAATTAAATCGGCCCCAGCCTTGCTCGTTCTCACGAGGTTGGATCAACAACGAACCATCGGATTGAGGAAGCCAATTCCCTTGAGTCGTCCAGCCAGTGAGGTCTCGGCCGTTGTAAAGTTCCAGAAATCCGAGCTCGTCGGCGTTCGGCGATTTGTAGTTGCCAGTCTGCTTCGGGTTGGAATTGGGAGAATTCTCTTGCGACCAACAGCAGGCAGCCATGATTGGCGTTAGCAAGGTAAAGAGTATCGCGAATTTTAAATTCTCAATGCTCACACATTCCATCCTAGCTGTTTTGGTCTGTTTCTATCAGTGCTTGATCGTATTGATTATTTTTGCGAAAAATTTGGCATGTGTCTACGCTATATCGACCAGATCCTGATACTATTGTCCCAGAAGAGTTTTCCCCGTTGTCGCGCAGTCCCGGAATGGTGAGAAAATGAGAGGCAACCGGACGAGTTGCGGGTGGTTGGTTTACACGAAGCTTAATGAATGGGAACCCCATGAGCATCAATCACGAATCAATTGAGAATCTGCACGACGAGTGCTTCCGCGTCTTGAGATGGTACCACGATGTTAATGCCGTAGAGGTTTACGATACTCAACGCGAATGTTTTGTGGGGTTACAGGGTGTTGGCAGTCAGTGGCATCGGCATCCCGAAATTGAGATAACGCTGGTGACCTCAGGAAGTGGAATTCGTGTCATCGGAGATGAGTCCATTACTATTCCGAATTCAGAAAGCCTGGTTGTACTAGGTCGGGGCTTACCCCATTACTGGAAATTCAATGGCAAATCTTCAGGAGTGTCCGTCCAATTTAGCGATATCCGATTACTTGGGTTGCTGCCAGAACAGTCGCGGGTTGAGGCTAAGGAATTCATTGACCGAGCTTCTTTTGGATTGGAGTTTGCTAACTCGGATCGGGACAATGCAGTGGCGGTCTTGCGACAGCTTTCGCGCGATACTGTGAGTGAAAGTCATCTTGAAAATTTTGGCCTCTTTCTCCAATTGATCGGAAAACTAGCTCGGGTCCCCGTTGACGCAACTCGGCGAATTTCCTCGATGAGTTTTTACGGTTCGTTCAACGAAGATAACTATTTCGAAATGCAGATTGCAGTTGATTGGATAATGTCTAATTATCAATCCGAGATTCGATTGATGGATGTGCTAGAGCTTATCAAAATGAGCAAGACTAGTTTTAGTCGCCATTTTGGAAAATTTACCGGATTGAGTTTCAGCAAATTTGTAAATGAGACTCGGATTTCCAATGCTTGTTTACTTCTCCATTCTACGGAGTATTCCATCAGCGAAATTGCTTTAGACTCGGGTTTCTCAAACTTGTCGAATTTCAACCGTTTGTTCCGTCAAAGTAAAGGCATGGCTCCTTCCAAATATAGAGCTGCTTCCTAGCAGGGCCGGTTTTGAGCAGTGAACGCTAAACAAGACGTTTCTGCAGTGAACGGAGCATGCAATTGGTTTGTTTAAACAAATTAAACCTTGAGAAGTTTAGGGTCCGCATTTAGATGTAGATTTGTTTAAAAAATCATTTCCAAGCCAGATGTTTTTCAAAGAATCCGGAATATCAAACGAATAGATTCTCTTAGCCGGTTAGAAGCTCTTGTAAAAGTTTCAACACAGGTAAGTCGAGTTTTTGTTCAGCCAATTAAAATTTTCATCTGTTATGCAAATTAGGTGCGCGAAATTCATTTAGTGTACTTTTGCGGATTGGATAGTTGGCGGTTATCAGGTTGTTGTTCTTTTCGATTGGGAAGTAGATGTTTCTTCAGAATATTTTGATGTTTTCGATTTTTGCGTTATGGACAACGCTGGGCTCTTCTAAGTTCGAGAATGAACCGAGATTTGAGGTCTCGGTGAACCAGCAACAAGACTCCAGCTTGCCAGTTGGCTTTCGTTGGGAAAAAGAGCCAAGTGAAATCGAGATAAAGTCGAGGTCTCAAAATGGAAGAACCATGTATCTGCCAACGGGAGCTGTATCCGTTGCTAGAACGGACGCAGGAACGGTGGTGGTGATCATTTGTCAAACAAAAGAAATGCGAAATTCTGGCAGTGCCAAACTAAGTTACCTACCGGTAGTTAGCATACCAGGTGAGGAGGTGGCTATTGAGGTTGGGCGACCAAGTATCTCCGGTTTTAGGTCCGGGCTGAAGGTACACACGTTTCGTGTTAGCCATGATCGGCTTGCTGAATGTGATACTTTTAATTTAGGAATCGCTGTACTCGACTTGGCAGGCAAGGTAAAGCGATCTGATTTGGCATGGAAGGCCCGTCGGTCAGCACGAATTTTACCGCTTCCTGTTGTCGGGCAGGTGATGGATTTTAAGTTGAAGGATCTCGATGGAAAGTTTGTGCGGGGCGACGATTACCGGGGACGGTATCTTCTCATTGATTGTTGGGCGAGCTGGTGTAACCCCTGCATGAAAAAAATGCCTGAACTAATTGACTTAAGTAAGGAGTATGAAGATTCTCTCTCAGTACTGGGTATCAATTTTGATAGGAATGCTGATGATTTTGAAATGTACAAAAATAAAATTGGTACTCCATGGAAAGAAATTCACGCTGCTACGTCAGCGGGTGTTCATGAAGACGCATGGGAAGAAGTTTCTCGAATTAGCAATTTACCGAGGTTATTTTTATTAAACCCCAAAGGTGAGCTTGTTTGTGACTTTAACCTTATTGATTTGAAGGAGGTATTGGCACGGGAGCTAAAAACACCGTAATTTAATATCGGGATTGCTTAGCGGATGCCGAGGGTTCGCGAATAAACGTCTTTGCGAAAATGTTCTTGAAATCAACTGGCCAGCACGTGGCGTCATGAGATTCCTAAGGTTGCCAATTTGTTCAGTTTCTTTTTTAATATTTAAGATCCTTCTTTTGGACTCTCGAAGAAGGAATAGTATCAGTAAGTAGTCTGTTTCCAACGAGTGTCGGAGTCATGCGAGAACCAATCAGCCCTTTCAAAGGGCACCGATTTTGACAAAGAGCGAGCCAGTAGAATTGGCCTCTGAAATAGAGCAGTTTGGGATTTCACTCCTCGGTTAAATATTTTAACTTGCATTCAATTGATCTGTTTGATCGGCCTGCAAACGATGCGTATCTGATCTTTTATACTGTATTAGTCACACCTAAATTCAACGGGATAAACCGAAGAACCTACGTTTGACAGTCAAGCAGTCGTCAGAATAAAATTAGGCCTTGTCTTTAAGACAGTCGGATCCGCTCGTTTAACGATTAAGAAATCGGTCAAATTCAATGTTTGAAATATTGAAATTTCAGAAGTTCTCCGTGGCTTTAGCCTTATTGATTTTGTCGGTTTTTGCGACAAGCAACTATGCACAAACGCCTGGCGTTGAGCTGATCGATAAGAGTCAAACTGGAGAAGCTTCTCCTGCCGGTGGCGACAGCGCGAAAATTGGTAAAGCCGTAGGTGCGGACCATCGATCTCAAGAGCTTGATGAAGGGAAAAAGCTCAACTTTAAAAAAGGGGAGATTGTTTCCCCTTCTTATGATTTTGAAATGGGAAAAACTAAGCTTTCCTATGGTCTTTATTTGCCCAAGTCTTTTGATGAATCGAAAACATATCCTTTAATCGTTGTGTTGCATGGTCTGAACAGTAACCCGAAACAAATTCTTTCTTATCCAAATCTGACCAAGTATGCCGATGAAAAAGAGTACATATTGGTCGCACCAATGGGCTACAACGAACGGGGTTGGTATGGAAGCCGTGGTAACGGGGGTGGTCGTGGAAGAGATCCGGATAACCTTGGTGAACTTAGTGAACAAGATGTAATGGAAGTTCTCAAGTTAACTCGCCAGAATTTCAAAATTGATGATGAACGGATCTACTTATTTGGACACTCAATGGGGGGAGGTGGGTCAATTCATCTGGCGACGAAATATCCAAAAGTCTGGGCAGCCATTGGGGTCGTTGCACCCGCTGCTTACGGAGATCGTAGTCGGCTTGCGGCCGCAAGGCACATTCCGTTTTACGTCGTGCAGGGGGACCGAGATCGTTTAGTGTCTGTCCAAGAAACTCGGAAGTGGGTTGAGAAGATGGAGGAGCTAAAGATGAAACATAAATACGTAGAAGTTAAAAACGGTGGCCACGTCTTTGTGGCATGGCAACATTTTAGTGAAATTTTTGATTTCTTCGCTGCCAACCCGAAACAAGATTTAAACAAATCAAAAGAGAATTAGGCGATGCTAAGATTGTGACTGAAGATTCGTGGGTTGCCTTCGAGAAAAAGTGTTTCGTTAGCATCAGCCATGATTCTTTTCTGGATCGCACTTAATTTTATCCGTCGCGCAGATCGTATTCGCTCACGCGAATGGGCGCATTAAAACCGATTCTTACGTGGTTGATACAAAACAGCCTAAGTGCTTAAGCGCATGACGCGAACCGGTGAGATTTTTCAACAGGCATTCGGCGAACATAGCACGGGTAGGCTGCGATTCTTGCGCTTATCGCTTGGGTTGTACCAAGAAAGGATTGTAAAACGCTTCCTCATTAAACTGATCAAAAAGTTTCATTATTATACTATCGTGAATGCTTATTGGAGGTCGTATTGAATTGGCTTCCCCAGTGATGCAGTTTCTTTAGAACTTATCCGTGCCAGCTTTCTTCGCGCATGTTGGTGGATTAAGATCGTCGCAGGCGATTCGTTTTAAGGAATAACTGTGCCATGGCAGATTCGATTAGTTTTAAAAGGCCTTTGCTTTACTTACTTGTTGTTTCTGTGGTGCTGGGTGCCATTTGGGGTATTGGAATTGTGCTTTTAAATACCTGGGGAAATACCTTGGGTTGGTACGAATTCCGTATTATCTTCACCGCGGTCATCATTGCGATCGCCAGTTTGTGTGGCCTAGCCTGCGATCTCTCGAAGCTGCCTGTGGGCCCAAATCTGCTTCCCAAGTCGGGGTTGTGTCTAACTGCGATGTCTGCGGTTCTGCTGCTAGTTGGTCTATGGAGTGGTCTCGATGTTGAAATCTATTGGAAGACTACTGTTTGCTTTTTAATTGTCGGATTTGCGACCGTGCACGTCTGTCTGTTGTCGATCGCAAAGTTAGTGGCTAGATTCCGATGGGTGTACATTATTGGGTCTCAAATTATTTTTGGATTGGCTTCGCTCCTTTGTGGGATTGTGATATTTGAGATTAACTCCGAAGAAATTTTGCGCACGGTAGTGGCTATCTCAATCTTGGTTGCAGCGATCACGTTAGTCATTCCCGTTCTCCATCGACTTGGAAAAATCAGTTCGACGAAGGAAGAATTGTTGATGCCAATCGAAGCCCGTAACATTTCGGTAATTGATGAACAGATCTCGCAACTGGAACGACGTATCTCCACGCTGAAACATTTTAGAGCTCAAATTATAGATGTAGATACTACGAAAGAACCGTGAAAATCCCGCTGGTTTGAGGGTGTCACTTCGAAAAACGTGTTGTCTTGTGACCATCGCTGATTAGGGTTTTGCACGCTGAGTGTCAGCAATGAACTAAAAACGTTGAAAGAGAGTTTTGTCTAGGCGTTTGTTTTAATTTGTTTCATAAGTCATTGGATCATGAGGTGAGAGTGAAATTAAATTGCTTGGTTTTTGACCCCTTTACTTCTCTCTGTTATGCTTTTCCAGGTTCTGCTTTTTGGGTGTTGCTACTGCCCGCTTGCTTCTTTTATCTCCGGAGTCGCGATTGTGATCTTAAGCCACGTTTTTACTGTTCGATGCGTATTTTTATTGACGATCGCGTTCGCAATTACAACTTCCACTAATGCCATCGCTCAGGATGTCCCGGCAATTTCCGGGCCCATGGTGGGACATTCGACGGAATCGAGTGCAAATATTTGGATGTATGCTCCGAAAGATTCGCAGTTAGAAATTACCTTCCAAGAAGAATCCAGTTCAAACAACGCGGCAACGTTGAACTTTGATCCAGCGGCTGATCCAGCGGGGAATTTGTCAGGTGTCCCCTACACTGTCACGCTAAAGAAATTAAAACCGCTGACAAATTATAAATATCAAGTCAGCGTCAACGGTAAGTCTGACGCTGCTCACGGTGGAACTTTTCAAACTGCTCCTATCGCAGGCAAGGCAAGCAAGTTTCGTATGGCCCTGACATCCTGTATGAAATTTGGCCAACCCCAAAAGTCATGGGAGTTGTTGTTGGGCGAGAAACCTAATCTGCATGTTACAGTGGGCGATACTCAATATAGTGATACCACGGATCCGACAATTCAATGGAGACATCACCTTCGATATCGGGCCGTTCCTGAATTTTCGGCGGTGTTGCGGTCGATGCCAAATTACGCGATGTGGGACGACCACGATTATGGCCCGAACAATTCGGACGGTACCGCTGCAGGGAAGGAAAATTCGCTGGTTGGTTGGAACCAAATATGGGGCAACTCCAGCTCGGGCACTCCGGAGACTCGAGGAGCGTTCTTTAAGTTTACATGGGGCGATGTCGAATTCTTTATGGTTGACGGTCGCTATCATCGGTCTCCCGATAATGCTCCGGACGATGAAAAAAAGCGGATGCTTGGCGATGCCCAATTTGTCTGGCTGGTTGATGGCCTTAAAAATTCAAAAGCAAAATTCAAAGTGATTGCCTCAGGCTCCACGTTGGCGGATAGTAAAAATGACGGATGGCGAATTTATACCTTCGCTCGTCATCGATTGTTCGACGCAATCGGAGACAACAATATTAGCGGTGTCCTCTATATGTCGGGCGATGTCCACCGGTCTCGGGTTTGGACTCATCCCGAAAGTGATCGCGTCGGCTATCCGTTAATTGAGGTTATCTCTTCTGGCGTCGCAAATAGCAAAACCTTGAGCTACGCGACCGTTGATTTTGACACAACCTCCGCCGACCCCACAGTTCAGGTGCGAATCGTGCATGGAGATGGAAAAATCCATGCTGACCAAACTTGGAAGCTCTCGGATCTCACGCCTAAAAAATAGCAATCGCCGGTGTAGTGGGAAAGTATAAGTGAATTGTTCTCGAAGGATGGTTCACTGAGGTGAACCAGTGAACGGGCAATTGCTCAATTATGACTTGTATTTTTTTGGAGCTTTTGAGTGCGAAAACGCGTAATATTATGTGGTTCAATCAATGGAATTGTAAATCAGTTCAGCCAGTTCCTCTATTAAAGCACAACCCAGCCGTTATGAAGTCATTCTTTGTTTTAGTTTTTCTGCTCGCACATTCGTTGACAGCTGCGGCGATGGAGCGACCCAATATTGTCTTCATTCACATGGAAGATATGGGTGTGCAGATTCCGGCTTATGGCGATCAAACGGTCGCTACGCCAAACCTAGACCAGTTAGCGGCCGATGGAATTATTTTTGAACGGGCGCACGTTTCTGCCGCCAGCTGTGCTTCCTCTCGAGGGACTCTGTTTAGTGGGCTTTACCCACATCAGAATGGAATCATGGGATTTGTCCAGCAGCATGGGTTTTACTATCGCGATGGTACTCCGACCTTTGTCAAGGATTTAAAGGCAGCGGGTTACTTCACTGGGCTTACATACAAAAATGGAGTGGAAAGTAGTCATTATAAAACTCCGCCCGTTCCCTTCGATTTTAAACCAAAATACACCGAAAATTGGTTGAAAGGATTGACTGGAAAGCAAGCGAGCAAATCCAAAGGTGATCCACCGTTAGTTAGTTACGCAGTTGATAACTTTCAGTACTTCTTGGAAAACTTGGAAGATGGCCAGCCATTCTATTTTCAAGCGCAGACACCTGACACGCATCATGTCTGGGATCGCCCGCATTTTATTCGAGACGGTGAAACCGGCTGGCCCTACCCCGAAGTCGATCAGTCTCGGATTAAGTTCACTCCGGGTTGGGGAGATGCGCTAGTTCCAACCGGTGCTTTGCGGGAAAAGGTATCTCAATACTATCGGGCAATTCAACGGGTAGATTGGTATGTTGGGCGGATTCTAAATTTGCTGGAGGAACACGGGCATGCTGACAATACACTTGTTGTTTTTTCATCAGACCATGGCCCATCTCACCTTCTTCGAGGTAAGACGACCCCGAATGAATTTGGGTTGCGTGTGCCTTTCATTGTCCGTTGGCCTGGTCAGATCAAAGAGCCCGGGACGCGTTCCAATGCCTTGGTCTCTTTTGTTGACCTATATCCGACGTTTGTGGAGGTTGCAGGTTTGGAGATTCCTACGCATTTGCCAGGGCACTCGATTTTGCCTGCTCTCAATGGTGAGGATTCAATTCGCAAGCATCTGTACTCGGCTTTCGTTGCTCACACGACGGGAGTGCATCAGTACTGGCCAAGTCGCACTGTTACCGACGGTCGTTGGAAGCTTATTCATCATGTCTTTGGAGATGGAAAGCGGAAGCGCTATGTTGAAAAAAATAAAGCAATATTTAGCCTTAACAAGCAGATCGACTCCACGCCCGATAATGCACTTGCTCGTCGACTTCGGCGCCGTAGTGAGGTCCCTCCTGCGTTCGAGTTGTATGATCTAAAGAATGATCCCAATGAACATCACAATCTTTTTGGGGCAACCGAGTATCTGGAGATCGAACAAAGGCTGAGCACTAGGTTGAAAAACTGGCGTCGACAGGTTGCCGATCCATTCTTAGATGAGACGTTTGTTCAGCGATTCAATCGAGTATATCACGAAAATTATGAACTTTGGAAATCGCGTGGCGGTAGTAAGATGAACGACAAGAACGTGCTTGATTTTTCAGAATTCATTCCGAACTGGGATCCGTCAGATTACGTGCGGCAAAAGGATCAATAGTTCAGAGTCCTTCCGAGGGGCAATTTTTGATCTTTCCATTAGTCGCTCGAATGGGCTTAAGTAAATTTCCACCGCATAGCAACAAGAGGCTCGCGTGGTCTGTGTTCGTGTTGTTTATCCGGTGTAGAATCTTTGCGTTAGTACAACAAAGTCGGCAACATTCCACATGTATTAGCCTACATGTTTCTGACTGAATGTCGGGCGACAAGAACTGGTCAACCAACGCTTTGTCTCTTTTGTGGATGCTTGGCTCACTAGAATTCCATTATTTAGTCGTCTATGAAATTGGTTGCGAATTATTGATGTCAGGGCTCAACGCGGTTGAGCTCGACTTGTGATGTTGAGATGGATGACTCAGAAGTAGTGACGAACGATATTTGTTTCCTTGGGAGGTTGGTGACGAGACAAGTTCCTATTGAAATATATTTCGATATTAAGAATAGGCTGCTTGGGGGATCATCTCTCAGTCGCGTGTGCTGTGTTTTTCGGAATGTTGAATGTTTGCCTACGATTTTCATCTTGAATTGCGTTTTAATTGGGGATTAGAATCCTGCTGGCTCAGAAGTGCGGCAAGGGTATCAGTTTTAATGGGCAGTGAAATCGAAACATTGGTGATCCATTTAGCGCGGGCTGAGGGACGGCGTGCGCAAGTGGAAAAACTTCTGCAAGGTACGCCTTACCCAGCTAGGGTGTTGGCTGCTGTGGATGGTGCCATAGTGCCAGTCGCCGAACGGAATACAGCGATTTCCAACAGACCTTTGTTTGCGCCCTCGTATCCCTTCCCGATTGGTTCGGGAGAATATGGTTGTTTTCAAAGTCATCGAAAGGCATGGCAGACGATTTTAGACGAAGGTTTGGAGGCTGCATTGATCCTCGAAGACGATGTGGAATTGACGCCAGTGTTTTCCGACTCCCTTGCGTTTGCTGTCGAACAATCAAAAACTTACGGCTATGTGCAGTTTCAAACGCGTCGGGTTGATAAGTCTTCGGTGGTATCTCGATTAGGTAGATCGTGTCTGGTTCAACCGCAAGTGACGCCGCTACGAACTTCAGCGCAAGTTGTGAGTCGGTCGGCTGCGGAAAAATTATTGATATTGTCGGAGGTCATTGATCGGCCGGTAGATGCGTTTTTGCAATCTCATTGGCACACCGGGTTGCATGTCACTTGCATTGTTCCGTCGGGGATCGAAGATCGAACGCAGGAAACGGGTGGAAGTACCATATCACTCAAGCGGAGTATCTGGGCAAAAATGAAACATGAACTCAAGCGTGAGTTTTTAAGAGGTCGTTACCGGATCGCTGTTAAGCGATTGAGCAAATCAGCGAATTCAGTTCATTGACGATGTTTCGCTGTGTTCCAGTATGGCGGTTACTGCTCTCGTTTCGTGGGGCGCTAAGAGTTTTGTAATCTCCGATGCTACCGACTTATGTTGGGATCTTACCCATTGGGTTGCCGGGGGCACTACCAGAGCGCGGCGGCTACTTTGGCAGATCAGGTTGCCAAAAATAATCCTTCACACTTGTGTGTATTGGAGAAGGTATTTGAAAACGCCGAACACTCAGCCAAAGCAAATGTTCGGCGTAGCGTGCAGGACACGCTTTTAATCCTCGGTGGTGTATTCCTCCGCTGATTCATCCGTCTCTACCTCAATGGGCGGCATCGGATCTTGAAAATGCTTCCAAGAACCGGGCCCGAGCTCATACTCTTCGTCGGTAAGCAAACACGATTCTAAAACGCGGGTTACGTGATCTTGATCTAGATTTTGACCAATGAAAATCAACTCTTGTTGACGATCACCATACTCGTGGATCATGCGAGCCTCGATCTCGACTAGGACTTCCTTTTCTTCAGGCCACGACTCTGGTGGTGCAGATGCCCACCAAAATCCGGCGGGATCCAGCAAAACGGAACAGCCAGCTTGAGACCAGTTGTAGGCCCAGTCGTGCCGGGAAGCTATCCACGCGATTCCTTTACTTCTTAGTACGCCCTTAAAAAGACCGCCTTCCATGTCATCGCCCACTGCATCCCAAATGCGTTGAGGGTGGAATGGTCGATTGCTGCGAAACAAGAAGTTTGAGATTCCATATTCTTCCGTTTCAGATTCCTCTTCACCTCGAGGGATGGCAAGCCATTCCGAGGACAAGTCTTTTGCTTCATCAAGTTTGAATTTACCGGTGGCGAGTATCCTGTCCAATGGAACCTGACTTTTGGTAGATTCTAGAACGACGGCCGAACTGTTAAGCTGACTTATAATTTTACGGATCAGGCCAATTTGGCTCTGCGGCACTAGGTCGGTTTTGTTGACAATTATTACATTGGCAAACTCGATCTGATCGACCAGCAAATCAACAATATTTCTGTCGTCCTCGTCGCTCAAAGCAATTTTCCAATCCTGCAGATCATCCCAAGAGCCGAAGTCTTTTAGGAAGTTTGCGGCATCAACCACGGTGACCATCGTGTCAAGTTCGGCAACATTGGATAGGCTCTCGCCATCTTCATCCTCAAAGGTGAAGGTTTCTGCAACGGGCATCGGTTCGCTGATTCCGGTGGATTCAACCAGCAAATAGTCAAAGCGCTTCTCTTCGGCGAGTTTTTTTACTTCAATCAATAAATCTTCTCGTAATGTGCAGCAAATACATCCATTAGACATCTCAACCAGTTGCTCGTCCGTTCTTGAAAGTTGGGCGTTCCCATCACGAATGAGCGCTGCGTCAATATTTACTTCACTCATGTCATTGACGATGACCGCAACTTTAAGCCCATCACGATTGGATAAGATATGATTAAGTAGCGTAGTCTTTCCCGCACCAAGAAATCCGCTCAGTACGGTGACGGGAAGTTTGTTAAGAGTATGTTGCATGTGTCTTCGCGGGATTAGTGTTTTATTGCCAACATCGGCAATGGTATTTTAAATGCAAAAGGTATGCAAGTGCAATTGCCGCCTATTTGTTGCAATTGTTCTGGAATTTTTTAGATGATGCTGGGAGCATTCAGTCCTCATTTTTAAGAATAAGTTAACATCCAAATTGAATGCGAATGCGAATGCGGGTGCGGGTGGGTCAAGTTCTAACTATAGAAGGCTGTCGGGCTTCGTTTCGTGATGCGAGCTGGCTCTTGAAACGATATCGTATCGATCAGGGTGAAAAACGTTGGTGGCGCTGCGGAGCACAAATGGGCGGAGTCATCATTATTCTCGCCGCTATATTCAGACGTAAAATTGTGTTTGAGACCAAGACCTGCGACGGGTAATTTGGTCACTTAAAAAGACTAGAGAGTTATTGTGTTCTTCTGGCAGGGCGATGAAAGTAACTGGTGAAGCACTCATACATTTTTATGCGACGCGTGCTAGTTGGGTTTAAAGGATTTCAGCTAATTACCTTTTTGTAAACCATTTCTAATTGCCCCGTTTTAAAATTTGCTGGGGCGCAAGTTGCGTTGGATCAGCGGAAGAGACGCCCGCGGTTTGACAAATTAAGATATCTTGACAAAGATGTACCGCGAAGACGGATTCAAGTCCGCTGTGACCAAGGCTTGGTAGTGTCTTACGAACGTCAGTCCTTTTTGAAGCTTAGAACGCTTTCCTTTTTCTGGCACCCTCTTTACAAGATTAGCTCCACAGCAAATGAAACAGTATTGTACTTCGACGGTGTTCATGCTCGCGCCTCAGCGACACGGATCAAACAAAACTCAATCGTTATTGTCCGCTAATAATCATCATCTTTTTGGGCCGTATCCGCCCATTCCTAGACAAGCGTTTATGTCGCTCGAACCAGAATTGGGAGATAGGTTACTTGAGGAAATTGTCCGGAGTTCGAATCTCAGTCCACGACCGCTGGTGGCTGAAGGGATTCCGATTAGTTGCGAGGAGGTTAAGCGCGAGCTAGAACTACGCCATCTGCCCGGGGATGTTTTAGGCATCTCACTTGCTTTGGGGCATTTAGGGGCAAAGCACGCGGGGCAGTCTAACGCAAGAATTTTGTGCAAATCTCCAGATAATCTAGAAGTCGTGGAGCAATTTCGGGATGGTTTTGAAGATACGACTTACGTTCATCTCATCCGGGATCCGCGTGCGGTATGGAACAGTGCCAGAGGAACGCCACGCGGTCCCCAAACGCCGCATGCAAGTGCGTTGAAATGGGCAGATTACCACTCTCGGGTGTTGTCTCTTGCTCAAGAAATTCCACTGATCACCCTTAAATATGAGGA
>Ga0214479_100284_pt1 | contig 32522 bp, 20 predicted proteins | sample M1_20Mar14CPVII9_5_FD_165054 | JGI IMG/M metagenome (GOLD analysis project Ga0214479, IMG submission 165054) | Marine eukaryotic communities from Monterey Bay, California, United States - M1_20Mar14CPVII9sort6BwellE14 | ecosystem: Environmental > Aquatic > Marine > Unclassified | place: USA...
ACCGTATTGCATACTCTTGAGGAGAAGGCTACAATACATTGTCCAATGTGTAGACAGCCGTTTATGTGTTGGCTAGAGGAAAGTTGTGGAGTTAGTAGTAAAGAGAAAGAGAGTTCAATAGATGAGGATACACAAAGAAGGATTGATGAAGAGTTAGCAGACTATTAAAGGTATATCATATACGACACTCTTTTATCACTCATGATTCTTTCATTTATATTACAAATATCTAGTCTTTTCCCATCAAAATAACGTATAACTCCACCATCACACACAAAAACATTATATTCCACCTTTCACACACATCTATACAAGCATCTCAAATCACAAGCGACTTATGCAGTCATAGTGAAATGGGCAACACCAGGAGCCAATGGTTCTGGGTTCTTCTTCAGCTCTTCCAACTCCATCTTCTTCTTCATACTCTCCTCACGTGCCGCCAAGGTAAACTTTTGAATAGCAGCGGGCATAATCTCAACCTTCTCCTCCTTCTTAGCTTCCATTGCAGCTGCAAATTCAGCCTCGGCCTGTTGATGGAAGTATTGTGTTGCTACACTCATTTCTTCATGTTCAACAACAATTGGTTGAGACTTGGCAAGTTCATCAGCCTTGGTAAACTTCTTAACAGCGATTGGCATACTCTCCTCGGCCAAACGCTTCCTTGACAAGGCACGTTCTTCAGTCTCCTTCTCACCCAACTTGGTAAAGTAATCAATTGGTAGAGGCTCCATTGCTTCACGATCCTTAACTTGGGAACGAATAGCCTCCATCTCAGCAGTCTTGATAGATTCTTGACGCTCAAAGTATTGTGTGGCAACACTTGCCTCGGGTGGAGATTCATTCATCTCCTTGAGCATCAAGTCACGCTTGGACTTCTCTTCAGCTGCCTTGGTAGTAAAGTATTCAATAGCGGCAGGAGCAGGCTCATTCTGCATAGCCTCAAGTTCAACCTTACGCTCTTCTTCTTTCTTGTGGAAGTACTCGGTAGCAACCGAGGCGGGAGGAGGGTTCTCCTTCAATGCCTTCAGCTCGGCAGCCTTCTTGGCCTTATCTTCACGATCCTTGTTAGTAAAGAATTCTTGAGCAGCAGGCAATGGTTCAGGATTACTCTTCAACTCGTCCAACTCAGCCTTCTTCTTAGCCTTCAACTCACGATCGGCAAGTGTAAACCGTTGAATGGCCGCGGGCATATATTCAATATCCTTACCCTCACGGTCAGCCTCATCCAACTTCTTCTTGTCATCATCAAGTTTCTTAAAGTGTCGTGTAGCATCACTCATTTGTTCTTCACTCAACTGTTGTAACATACTATCACGTTCAAGTTTATCTTGTGTAGCTTTGGCAGTCATCTTCTTCACTGCAATTGGCATTTGACTCTCGCTTAGTTCACGTTGTGCTAATGCTTTTTCTGCCAACTCTTCTTCACCTAATTTGGTAAAGTAATCAATTGGCAATGGTTCCATACACTCACCCTCCATAATCTGTTGACGAATAGCCAATCGAGACGACTCAAGTTCAGCTGCCTTGATGGATTCTTGACGTTCAAAGTATTGGGTGGCAACACTTGCCTCGGGTGGAGATTCATTCATCTCTTTTAACATTGCATCACGCTTACTTTTCTCCTCGGCTGCCTTGGTGGTAAAGTATTCAATAGCCGCAGGTGCCGGTTCATTCTGTATAGCCTCCAACTCAACCTTACGCTCCTCTTCCTTCAAAGCAAAGTATTCAGTAGCAACAGAGGTAGGTGGTGGATTCTCCTTTAATTCTTGTAACATTACATCCCTTGCCAACTTCTCCTCAGCTGCCTTATTGGTAAAGTATTCAACCGCCGGAGGGGGTGGCAATTGACTCTCTTCATCAATTATAGCTTTACGCTTTAACTCGTCTTCGATACTAATGGATGTAAAGTATTCAACAGCCGCGGGACGTGGTGCATTAATCAATTCTTCAATCTCTGCTGCTTTCTTTACGGCATCGTCATGTGCTATTTTATCAAAGTGTAAATGTGCCTCGGGCATGTTATCCTTTGCTAATTGACGTTGTTGGATTGTATTTAGTTCGGCGTCGGTAATTGCTTTTGCTGTAAAGTATTCAATTGCAATTGGTGTTGTATCGGTAGCTGATTGTGTGGGGGTATCATTTGAGATACGAGTTGAGGAGGTAGATGTTGATTCAACTACTGCTGATGATGGTGGAGGCGATGCACGTTGCTCATCTGAAGTATCCTCCTTCTTATCAACAACAATAGCAACAGGTTGCTTCTTTGTTGGTGTAGACTTCTCACGCTTACCACGACGCTCAGCCTTCTTCTTCTCGGCCTTGCGCTCGGCCTTTTCAATCTTCTTAGCCTCAAGTGGTGTAGCCGCTGCCAACACTACTGTCTCTTCCTCCCTTACTTCCTCCTCCTTCTTAACCTCCTTGTTGTTACTACTCTCAACAATATCCTTCTTAACAGGTTTAGGAGGGGTATTTAAGAAAGTTAAGAATTCATTATATCCCTCACTATCTTCCGAATTTATACTTAGTTCATCGTCATCTGATTGATTACGTGTTTCTTCGGTAACCTTCTTTGATAGTTTTGATGATACGTGAATCGATGATGATGATTTGTTATTGACGGTGGTGGTTAGAGTAGTTGAGTTCGTTGTTGATCGAGTTGTTAATACCATGATTGCAATATATCTTTAGGTTATCTCTTTGTATTAGTATTTTTATTACGGCAGTATATTATGGATGGCGATTTTGATATATTCTATTTGCAAATTGAGCACAAGATGTGCACTCTGATATAGAAATATGGGAACTCTTCTTCTCTTCATTGATTGCCACAACTCCCCCAACGCGAATACGATTACCACATGAAGGAAGAGGAAGAGCCCAATGCTTTCGACTCACCATTTTTTCAGAGCGAGTACGAAACGGAGGGAAATTGTTCATATCATTTTATGCGTTGAATAAGGATACCGGCAATTCCTTGTAGGTAGAATTGTACCAATCTTTCCTATCTTTCTTGTAATAGATCACCGGTAAGAAAGAAGAGCCGAGGACGCGTGTGTGGTATCTAAAACAAGAATCCTTGATTTTTCTCCCCATAGCTTGACCTTTGCATTGCAATAGCTGACGGCATCTCTGTGCAATATCTCCAACTCCTCAACGCTTTATAACATCCCATAATATTCGGCTATACCTTTATTGCAATATATACCTGCAATCTCGCTCAACAAACTATTCTGTAAAAAAGTGCACATCATATACACAAAAACAACCATGGTACTAACAACAAAATCAAACACCTCCTCAATCCCCACTTCCTCCGCCAAACCCTCTACAATCTCAACATCATGGACTCAATCCTCAAATAAAGAAACAAAAGATTATCGTGATGATACTACTAATGGATATGACAGTGAATCAACAGATGATTCACAATATGCAAACTTTTTATCATTCCTATCAACTCCATCGAATAACAAGTCACGATCTGAATTAAGTATTCAAACTGAGTGTATTGATGTAGCCAAGCGTCAAACTACGGAATTAGTGAATAGTTGTTGTCCTACTGAAACTATTACACAACTAATGAACGGCAGTGGTGCCGAAGAGGACGTAGAAGAGATGGGTATTGAAACTGATATTAAACATCATACATTCTCTAAATCAATTAGTGAAGATGAGGGTAGTGCATGGAAGTCAGATGATGGGGATAGTTTAATGACTGATGATGATTATGAGGCTTTTACTGCCCTTGTTGCTCCCTCCACTACTGCATCTAACACCGCCGCTGTATTGCCTGCCAAACGTACATCTCAAGAGGATACCAAACGTACTACTCCAACTAAATCAAAGTCTGCACGTACCACCACCAACAACGAATCTAAGATTGAATTACCAGAATATACAAAGTCAGCATCAGTAGCAACCCTCTACTTTGAAACTGAAGCAATTAAGAAACAAAAAGAAATGGAATCAAATCGTACACAAGTAGTTAACAATAAGGAACTAATGGAACCATTGCCAATTGATTACTTTACCAAGTTGGGCGAGAAGGAAACTACAGAACGTACTGAATCAATGAAGCGTTTGGCAGAGGAGAGTATGCCAATTGCTGTTAAGAAGTTCACCAAGGCTGATGAACTTGCCAAGTCTCAACCAATTGTTGTTGAACATGAAGAAATGAGTGATGCTACACGACACTTTAAGAAACTTGATAATGATAAGAAGACAAGTAGTAGTACCACCGCCGAGGTTGAGAGTATGCCCGCGGCAATTCAAAGATTTACACTTGCCGATCGTGAATTGAAGGCTAAGAAGAAGGCTGAGTTACAAGAGCTCAGGGAGAATCCTGAACCATTGCCTGCTGCTCAAGAGTTCTTTTCTAACAAGGATCGTGAAGAGAAAGAGCGTAAGGCTGCTGAACTACAAGATATGAAGGAGAATCCACCTCCTGCATCTGTTGCTACCGAGTACTTCCACAAGAAAGAAGAGGAGCGTAAGGTCGAGCTTGAGGCTATGCAAAACGAGCCTGCCCCAGCGGCTATTGAATACTTTACTTCCAAGGCAGCCGAGGAGAAGTCCAAGCGTGATTTGATGCTCAAGGAGATGAATGAATCTCCACCCGAGGCAAGTATTGCCACACAATACTTTGAGAAACAAGAATCCATTACGGCTGCTAAGATGGAGGCTATCCGTTCCCAAGTTAAGGATCGTGAAGCAATGGAACCATTGCCTATTGATTACTTTACCAAGTTGGGTGAAGAAGAACAGTCCAACAAGGCATTAGCACAACGTGAACTAAGTGAAAGTCAAATGCCAATCGCTGTTAAGAAGATGACAGATAAAGCAGCCCAAGACAAGGCTGCTAATGAAGAAGCACAACGTAAGCTAAGTCAAGAGGAGATGAGTTCGGCAACGAAACATTTCCATGCCCTTGAGGATGAGAAGAAGAAGGCATCATCATTATCAGTTGCTGATAGTGAGAATGAGATTATGCCCGCGGCCATTCAACGGTTTACACTTGCCGATCGCGAATTGAAGGCTAAGAAGAAGGCTGAGTTGGACGAGTTGAAGAGTAATCCTGAACCATTGCCTGCGGCACAAGAGTTCTTTACTAACAAGGATCGTGAAGATAAGGCCAAGAAGGCTGCCGAGCTGAAGGCATTGAAGGAGAACCCTCCTCCCGCCTCGGTTGCTACCGAGTAATTCCACAAGAAAGAAGAAGAGCATAAGGTTGAACTTGAGGCTATGCAGAATGAGCCTGCTCCTGTCGCCATTGAATACTTTACCACCAAGGCCGCAGAAGAGAAGTCCAAGCGTGACTTGATGCTCAAGGAGATGAATGAATCTCCAACCGAGGCAAGTGTGGCCACTCAATACTTTGAGCGTCAAGAATCCATCAAGGCAGCCGAGATTGAGGCAGCACGTTTGGCTACTCGTCAAAAGATTAAGAATGGAAGTGATTCATCTCAACGTCGTGTTGATTGGGCTGAGTTGACTCAACAGAAGGCACCTGTTGTTCCACCTTACTAAAGAGAGTCGAAGCATGAAGATTATGTTAAATATCGAGGATATGTACATGTACAGAATATGTGTTTCTGGATGTGTAATGAATGAGGAAGTGGAGATTTGAGGAGTTGAGATATAGAAGTAAAGTAATCTGAGATATAGTTGAATGGCTCATTCTATTTAGACTGATGTATCTTATATATTCTACTTAATAGCCGAGAGGAGGTATATCCTTGAGAGGGAGGTCCCTTAGTTATATACTTTAAAGTTTATATAGTATTTTGCCCCTACTCCCTTAGTTCAGCTAATCATTAAAGTTTATATAATATTTTCCCCCTACTCCTTCCCTCCTCCAAGTATCTATGACCAGCTGCTACTTCCTCTAAGTCAAATACTTTATCAATCTTCATCTTTAACTTTCCTTCCTTTACCCATTTGAATACCTCATTGGCTCTCTCTAGTAACTCTTCTCGTGTAGCAACATAATCATTCAACTTGGGCCGTGTCATGTAAGCACTTTGTGGTAGCAATTTCAACACAGGGAAGGATGGGACGGCACCGCTTGCATTACCAAATGATACGAATAGTCCACGTTTAGCAAGACATTTCAAACTTATTTCATATGTTGATTTGCCAATCCCATCAATTATTAGTTTACACCCTTTATTGTTTGTTATTTTCATAACTTTAGCAGCGATATCAACAGATGTGTAGGATGCGTATGATTTGCCTTGTTCATTTTGTAATTTGATAATGTAATCACATCCGAAACTACTATCTGAATTGCTGTCATCTATTTTCGATGCAGATGTAGTACCAATAACTTTATACCCTCGTAATTTTAACATTTGTGATGTCCATTGACCACATCCGCTGCCTACTGAGTAAACTAATACCCAATCACCACTCTTTGCAATTCCCGTACCAACAGATGATGAAAGATAATGAGCTGTTAATCCTTGCACTACACACGCCACTGCAGTTTGCATATCAAGTTCAGTCGGCACTGGTATAACTTTATCAATTGGTACAAGTGTATACTCCGCATAACTTCCAAATACACTGTATACGACACGGTCACCAACTTTCAATTCTAATGATGTTGTATCCTCTTCAGATGATAACAATGCAATGGTACCACCACCCTCTTGACCTAAAATAAATGGACATTCTCGGGGATATAGACCACTACGATGATATGTATCGATATAGTTTAATCCTGCATATTCATTCTTAACAAGGACATATCCCGAGGGTACATAGCTTGGAATCATCAATGGTTTGCAAGATAAAGAATCAATACCCCCAGTTGATTCAACTAAAACTGCTTTCATTGTTGATAGTATGCTGCTTATTGCTAAGTGATATTGAGATATTTACCCTGATCTGTATGTTACGCGGCAGTTGCAACCAACAGCAACATATAACAATCCCTTGATGTGATCCAGAAGCGAAGAACTACAGAGAGGACGTATAACAACTTGGCCGACGATAAGAAGTCAAGAGCTCAAACTCAAAATATTCTCAACTCTCATAATAATATCCCAGTTAGTATCAAAGACTCCCACACAAATCAAAGACTCCCATTTAGGTTGGCTTTACTAGCCCGTGGGCTAGCCCTTCGGGGACCCTCCGGGGGCCACCGCCCTGCCGCGGGCTCAGTGTATTCCCCCTTAGAGTAACCGGTATCCTTATCATTCCACGTGTTCGAACTGCCACACTCCTCCTTTGTACAATACTAGCCCACTGCGTGGGCTAGCCCTTCGGGGACCCTCCGGGGGCACCTGCGGTGGGCTTAACGCTGCCGCGGGCTCAGTGTATTCCCCCCTAAACGGTATCCTTATCATTCCACGTGTTCGAAGTGGTCGACATTCTTCCTTCACGGAAGTCTGAACTGTTCCGGAGTGGTACCCCTAAAAAAGTTACTCAGATTCTGACTCCTATCGGCTTTTACCACCATATGTTGGCCGAATTTGTCGAGCTGAATATTAAAGAATATCTATCAGAACCAGAATTCCATGCTGAATCCAATAATAGTAGTATCATTCCGCCAAATTGAACACAGGAGCCAATATTTAGCCTAGAAGTCTCATAATTGCAAAAATGTAGGTGGTTTATGCAGCACTTAACTTTTGCAATATATTCATCAAATATGGACCATATCAAAGGTTATAACATCCTATCCTAGCTAAAATTGCACGTAGAATTCGAATATTGCAACCGCTTGGAGCCAAATCCAACGTGGGACGCAGTATTGCAAATATGTGATTTTGATTCAAGGCTACTAAGGTCAAAAAATGAAAAGTCAATCTAATCATATGCCAACTTCAGAATGTATTCTTCAGGTAATATATAGCAATATTTGTCATGAGAGCATTGTCATATATATAATATTTAATGAGCAGTGGCCGGATACATGTTGCAATAAGTTTAGGTTTAACCTGAACTTTTTAGCCAACCTCAGCCAGAAAATAAAGGGGTCTACCAACAAAATTATGACTAAAGTAGGGTCATGGTCTCAATCTGAGTAACTTTATTTAGGGACCGCTCCGGAACACCTCGAAGCACAGTGCTTTAGTATGGTACGATAAGATGGTAAGATTATGCGTGCATTCTTCTATAGCTGTGATTTCGTAGTCTGCTCAGGCCTCTAGGGAAAAGAAAGGAAAACACGCGCAAGGTAGTATGTCTTTAGCCGAGTGTTCTTCTTCTTCGTTCTTCATTCTTTGGTAACAGTGTATAGCTGGTATCTGCTGGATCAGCCAGGCTGTCCAACACGCCCCTGCAAATGAATGAGGCCGACATCAAGGAAAACAACGCTATCTCCACTATGATAACTTTAAGAATAGTCTGTCTAACAAACATCTAGATAATAAACATCTAGATAATAAACAAGTCCTTCTTCTATATTAGTTCTCTTTTTTAACTTTATGTATATGTATGTACTTTATCTATATCTATGTGCAATATTTACATTTGTCTATCAGACTTAATCCACTATATACAACTCTCAACCCTGTCTAAATGTACCCATCAATAATGGTCGAACCAATAACAAAACAGCTAAACTCGTCACAGAGAAGATACTGGCCATCACCTGATTAAGTGATAAGAAACTCGTCATGCTTTTTATTGATGAAATAAACTTATCACTTACTTGTCTCATATAGGAGGTAAAGACAAGTGCCGACGAGCTACTACTACTTGATGTAGAAGTAGACACAACATGTAAACGCTGTCGTAATTTTGAACTAGCCAAGTTTGATAAACCCAGCCTCCCAATGGATGAAGACGAAGATCGTTTGGGGTGTATACGGGTATACCTCCGGTCTAGGTATTGTATATATTCATCTAACTCTTGTTCTAGTTCAACGGTTGGTGGTGGCGAAGGTGTGGCGTTAGTGGTTGATGGGAGACGAGTAGACACATGATGTGAACGTCGTCGTCTGCGGATTGCCGATAGTACATCTATCGGCTGATCGTCATCGTTGCCATATCGATACTGCAAGGCACTATTACAACGCAGTTGAGTAGTAACAGCTGAGGGTGTACTAGTGAAAGCATCGACTGATGATGATGTTGTTGCAATGCCTAACAAAATAAGTCCTCGTCTCGATATTGCTCGGTGTTTTCTATTTCTGCTGCGGCGGCCGCTTGACCGTATATTACTGATATTGCTATTCATATTCTATTGCTAATATAATATTTGGTCTACGATATTGCAATCACTATACTCCGTTTTATGCGAGCCAATGCAACAAAGTTCAAAGACACCGCTCGCTCTGGCCCAAGTAAAAAGCCGCTATAGACCAAGAACCCTTTCGAATTCCTAAATTACCCCTTTACAGGAATAAACTTAACCGTTCCTCTATCTCCCACCTAATACACCATGACATAGCGCCCTAGCCTACTATCGCCCTCTACTACATACGCCCTCTACCGCCGCCGCAGAGCACCCATATCATACCATCGGCACCCTATCATATCATTGCAATACTGGGCGGTTTATTTCGCCGCTGTTACGGCGTAGGCGGCTCGCCGTTCGTCGCTATTATGACGACAATAATAATGCACACATCATATACGACGACGAATCCCTCCTCCTATAATAATACCATTAAATTGGGTACATTGCAATGCATATGCCGATGTATAGGCGGATTAGATGCTGTTAGTGATGTACAAGCCGGATACTACATGTAAATAAGGCTGTAGAGGAGGCTATTGCAAAATTTTAAGTGGTATTATAATACAGAAATAGAGAGGTTTTTATTACACCCCCTAGACACAACAATTAACACCCCCCAAACCATTGCAATAGATTAAAGACACCATAAATTGGTATATTATCGGATTAGTAATGTTAGAGGGGCCAGTTTATATGTTTGTGAAGGTATTATGATAGATTGGTGTTATTTATTGGGGGGAAGGATATGATTTAAGTGGTAAGTGCCTATCTATTGCAATAGAAGGCACCACATTAAACAATCAACCGTATCAAATGGATATATATACAAACATTTAAAGGGGGTGGTGTAAATACTGCTAAAAGGATGCAATGGAGAGGGATTCTATTCATAATTGGGGATATGGGGGGTGACATATCTTATGTATTATGTATACAATCCTCTCAAATGGAAGGGATAAACAGTACAAAATAGATCTAATACAATAACATTATATATAAAAACATACACTGCATTAATAACTAATAGTAAAGTAGTATTAACTACATTAAATAGAATAAACACATATTAATTGTGTTAGTTTCAATGCATCAACTTCCATCATGTCTGACTATATACACCGATTCGTCCGGTACTTGAGACTTAATAGGATGATAGTGATGCTATCGATGCATCTATTCGCCAAGTATCCGAACCGAGAGCTTTGTATTGATCGAATGGGATACGTCGGCGCAACCCCTTACTATCTGTAGAGTTGAGGTGAGGGGAGGAAAAAGGATACCGAATTATGGGTTATGAGCTCAAACGATACCACTAAAACGCGTGTTTTCCTTTCTTTTCCCTAGAAGCCTGAGCAGACTACGAAATCACAGCTATAGAAGATTGCACGCGGTAAGATTATCGTGGTGCCGAGTGATATCGGGTTGCCAATCTTCTTATCTCAATCGTTTAATGTTTTGATTATTGGTGGTAGTAATAATATTTGTGTATACTATTTGGCATTTAGTGATAAAAAAGTTTTTACAATCTTTTTTTATAAGATTGCAATTTACATTTACATGTGATGATTCACCCCCACAACAAGCAACAAAACTCAGTCAATGGAGATAGTACTACTACATACAAAGAAGAAGTGCTATTCAATAGTGATACTTTGTCCAAAGTTATATCATATCTACCATCGGTTGATGTACTCAATTTAGCGATTACATGTAAGAGGTTTGGTATATCTGACGTTGATGAACAATCGTTAATCGAAAAGAGTACACGTATTGCTATTCAAGATTTAGCAACAGAAGAACAATTGGCAGCACTACCACATTACGAAGGAGAGAATATATTAGCAGATTATCATTATCTTCATTTGATGAGAGAACCTCTCACTTTTGATCAGCTGACTGGAGGAGCTGAGTACGGTGGGGACAAATCATGTGTTACAGTTAGTAATATGGATGGTATCGGTGCGACTGCATTGAGCAACAATATACTGAGGGCAGGGAAACATTATGCATCATTTCAACGGACTGGTTCTGGTAATGTGATGGTGGGAATAATGAGACCAGGGCAGGCAAATCAAAATGCAAGTGGACTACCACTTTGGGATAAGTTCTACTCAAATTTCTCGCGAAGATTGGGACACGAGGAATGTAACAATAATGTTCGTTGTTGCTTGTACAATGCAGTCAATGGGCTCTGTTTTACAAGTGATTGGCCCAACCCATATGTACATAAGCCGGGTGTAAGCTGGGATGGAATGGAAAGTTTGTCTTATGGGTGGCATGGTGGCACCAGAGGAATGGAAAGTATGTCTTCTGATGGTGAAATAGGGATGCTACTTGATTTCAACGAGGGTGCATTATCTGTTTACAAGAATGGACGGAGGCTGGGAGTTATGAAGAGGGGATTAGCAGATCCATATTGTTGGGTGGTATCATTGCGTAGAGGAACGAAAGTTACGATCAAACGGGGAACGATTCCACCGAGTTGAGAAGTGGATTCCACAGACATATCATACAATCATACAAGATAAAACTGCACCTGATGCATGATACTAGATATAAGAATAACAGATAGTAGCAACTAGAGTGTCCGTCATGTCTTATATTAAGTTATCCAATACTCATAATAGCAGACATCCATCGAGATGAAAAACGTCTTCCCCGCCTCCTTCATCACCTCATCTACTTAACTCCTTTCACACATTCTTACTTTACATATCTCCCCTTATCCTCCCACCATATCGTTTGAAGAACAACGATGCATCCCCAACATATCAATGTACAATAATATTATCATAACACCTTTAAGACTTTCTCCGACCAAACATTCGAGATCTTCGAGGAGTATTAGCACTGGCACTGATAGTATCACTAGCAGATCGTGTTGCCACTTTAGTACTGCGGGGAACACGTGCACTTTGACTTATCGAATCAGATGTGGATTTATTAAAGTGTGATTTACCCCCTCTTGGTGCCACAGACGAAGAGGTACCGGATTGTGGAGCTGCTATGGAGGTAGATTGCTCATCGGCAGTACTAACCACTCCCGCTCTTGTTACCTTGATCAATCGTCCAGACGAGCTATGATGATGCTCATCTTCTGACAAATCGCTACTTGAACTTAATGCCACGGCAACAGTCGTTTCCGTATCTTGTGTATCAGTCGTTGGTTTATCCTGCGGCTCAGCAACAACCTTGGACTTATTAGACCTTGCCAACTTTTTATATTCAGAAGTTTTCAACCGCAGCTTATCATAATACTTAACCCAATCAAAGTCCGATGGTGGATTCTTGGCATACATACTAGATGGGTTACACTTTCCCCATCCGGTGGGTCGGACCCAACGATTTGGTGGAGGACATGGTTCGTTTTGTAATAGTATGTCAAGGTCGGATGAGTCTCTGTCATCACGTAATCGCTTTGCACCATCTTTCACAAGATCGTTCAAGGTGTCATAGTCACCTAGTATGAAGAGGGCGACGTTTTGTGGTTTCTTCTCAGCCTCCTGTAAAGTGAGTAAGATTAGTAGAAGTAGTAAGCACATGGTCATGAGAAGATTTTGCCAAGACAATATATAAAACACCAAAGGAAAACAAAGCAAACAAACACATATATTAAAACTTACATCAGCATCATCATCACCAATAAAACTACCCTCCTCGTCATCACTCTCATCGGCAACATCCCGTGCCTTATCAATAGCAAGTGCCTGTGTCGAGCCACGTCGATTACCATCCATACCCGGTCGTTCACTACCACCACCACTTGCACTACTTCTCATACTACTAGCACTGCGTCGTGAGGAGCTACCACGCCAATTCTCGGAACCACCCGAGGTGTTTGAGGTATTATTGACATTACTACTAAATGTACGTGATATAGACCTTAACAACTTCTTCGATGAAAATCTACGTGATCCTTTACCACCACGTCGTGTGGAGGTACTAACGTCTAATCCAGATTGACGTGCGGCAGCCTCCCTTGCCGCGGCCACGGCCTCCAATCGTTCCATTTCCTTCTTTGCCTTTTCTTCCTTTTCTTTCATTGATAAGTTAGATCGACGGAAGAGACGTGCTGTTGCATTGGCAATTTCCTCATCAGTCTTTGGATTTAATTTCTCATCTTCACTTGTTGTGGAATCCATTGAGAATACTGTATGGAGTGGTTGGATGATGCCATTGTCATCTACTAATCCTGCTTGTCCTGTTGATGAATCTGTAATTATTGATGTATCACCTGGTAATGCTGTTTTTGTCCCGGCAGTGTTTAATGCCACGTGACTTAGATCATATGTTTGGAATGTAAGTTCACCCGTTTTGGGATTAATTTCACCTAACTTTTGTACAGCTGATAATTCTGTGGATGTTAATTCTCTCCACCCTCCAGTGGGTGATGCTGGATTATTCTTTTGTTGTTGTTCAAGTTCATCCAAACTACCTTGTTTCTCTTCCTCATCAATAATATCAATACTATTAAAGTTTTCAATCGCTTCAACCTCACCTTCGATATCCTCAGCCTCGTCTAGTACATCTAAACTATTCACCTTTTCTTCACACCCAGCGGCGCTAGCACTCCAACGCATTAATTCTCTCCATGCAACTTGTTCACCACCCAAATGTCGTGGTGGACAATATTCAGTCGGACCGACAGTTTTAGGATATACCTCTTTTGTCCATGGTGCCATGTAATCACCATACTCCTGTTTTATATTTGTAGGGTTTGAGATGAAAATGTGAGAAATGGAGGAACAAACATAAACACTCCCTCAAACCTCTAAAATCCACTCAAACCAAACAAACAAAATACGTACCAACGGACTCTGTTCACAATGTATATCAAATGGTCTTTCAATGTTTAATCTATAACATCGTTTACCGACTTTAGTTTTTGAATTTAAACTTTTAGTATAATTTGGATTTGTTAGTGTTGCGTATCGATTTTTGTATTGATAGTTGGTAGGGTCGTATGAGGGTTGAGCTGGTAGCGAGGAGGATTGAGCTTTAGCGGATGCGTTATCAGCATCGTTGGTAGTTGTATCAGCTTGTGCAGTTTCAGAGGTAGCACTGCCAGTGATATAATCCATAAATTGAGAGAAGCGGGGAGTATCCGGTGATAATACCTCACTATTGGTATCAGTCTCAGCCTCATTGGCGGCGGCCCTTGTATCAAGCGTAGGTGTAGTAGTAGCTGACATGGTATCTATACTCTCTCTTGTATCGTCTACTTCTCTGTCTACTTGTGTATGTAAATGATGACTTGGAGTAGTAGGTTGTTGAGGAGAAGACACTATTATTGTAGTTGTTTTTGATACTGTTTTCGACTTTGTTGATATAATTTGTGGTGATTGTATATTGTTGTTAGTGTTTGTTGTTATTGAAGTTTTGTTTGTTTTATCATACATTTGTCATTTATTGGATATCGACTAAGTCTATCTATTATCTAGGTATATTATTGCAAGGTGCCGAGTTGATGTTGTGGTGCGTGCAGTAAGGTGCATGTAATAATTGTTGCAAATGATGTAATTATTATGAGTTCAATGATTATGAGCATCGACGTTGCCAACAAACCAACTAACAACCTATGTAACATGTCCCACACTAAGCCAATGCTCTCTAACGCTATCCAAGATTGCACTATTATCATCACCTCAATCAACTATTTTGTGAGTGCGAAAGGATACGATATGTTCGAATGTTCAAATGAAGGATATGAAAAGTGTGTCCCCTCTTAACTTCTCCCCCCGCCCCCCCAATAATAATTCACTTTTGCCGCCACCTTGTTATCTACTATGGAGCTAGATAACTGTTAAATAATAGACTGCCGAGGGCTATTGACCCATTTATCAATTACAACTAATATCATGAAGTTCAATACTATTGCAATTACAGCACTATCCATCATTGCATCAGCTACTCAGGTTAATGCTCGTCGTCGTCATCTCAACACAATCAAGGGAGATGAATCTGATGCATCAATGTCGTATATGTTATCCCCTGCAAGGGGTAGTAGCAAGTCGAAGTCAGCTACTGGAGCTCCTACTGGGTCCCCGACAGGCTCTCGTAAGTTTCAAATGATTCATGTTGTTGTGCACAGCATGTGTTCAAAACCAATCCATCTTTTCTCATTCTCATATATCTCACCGTCCGTCTTTCTTTCTCACATCAATCTTAAACATAATAGCAACCGGGTCGCCTACCGGATCGCCTACCTCTACTCCTACGGCATTTTCTACTGGGTCACCGACTCCCGAGGTATGTGATGTATTTTATGTTGTGTTATATGAAACGATGATGAGATATCAAACCTCTGACTAACTCTTTCGTCGTATCTATCCAGCCAAAGCCTGGTGAATGTGGATCAACAATCGACACGGGTGATGTCTTTACTCTCAAAGAGGATATTCTTGACTGTGATTGCAGTGCCTTTGGATATGCTTTGAAGGTTGATGGACGAGGCACTGTGCTGAATCTTAATGGACATACTGTGCAGTGCAGTGCTGGTTTTGGTGATGTTGTTGAAGTAACTGGTACTAACAATGCAGTTTTGGGGCCTGGTACAGGTGAGTATATACATATACACATAATGTGAAGTTGCTCATTGGATACATATATTTCTGATTCATCTTTGTATAGTCCGTGTTTTGGTCCCAACCAAATCTGGTATCAAGTTGTCTTCGGGTGCATTCCATACTCTGGATGGTGTTAATATCGGTCCTAATCTCAGTAAGTTCAAGTTCATATTATTTTCTTTATGCAAATATATATGAATATCCACTCATAAAATCTGTCTTCATTCTATCTATCTATTAAACACAGTCAACGGTATTATCATTGATTCAGATTCGACTGATAATACTATCATCAACAATTTCGTCACAGAATCGAGGTTCATTGGTGTGTTAGGAATAGGTACCGATCGGAATATCATTAAAGGTAATACGATTGTCAATGTAATACAAGGAGGTAATGGAATCCGCCTTGACATTGACGAAGAATCGGACAATAGCTCATCAGATGATAATCAAGTTCTTGATAACATAATCATCTCTTTGGATATCGGAATCAATGTTGTTGGAAAACGTGTTGTCATCAAAGGAAATACAATTAACCAAAGTAACGAAAATGGAATTGCAGTCGGGAGATTTACGGATTTAATCAGTGAAGGCGTCATTATCAAGGGCAACAGTATCACAAAAAGTGGTGGATTTGGCATTGGAATTAGCGATGGGACTACAAATACAGTTGTAATTGGGAATACTCTTGCAGGAAATAATGATGGCCCAATTGAAGACCAGGGAACTGATACAGTCTTCGCTGGTAATATCCCTAACCTGATGTGAGCTTGTTAAAGTTGCATGTTCGGGAAGACTGATGAGTGGTTTTGTTAGATGTATGACGGGGGGGAGACCTTCCGACTGATGGTGTTTTTGTTTAGAGAAAAAGAATAGGATTAGAAGAATAGAGAAGAATAGATCGAACATGTTAGTTTGTAAGTCTTCAGTTGTATAAGAGTAATAAGTTAAAAAGAGTTTGTTGTTTATGGACATTTGTACATCTTTCTTTCCCCCTTGTTTCTCCAGGAAGAGTAGTGATAGTAGAGCCACGTCAGTTGTGTGAGACTCACATGCACTTCATAGTAGAGATACTAGTTGACTAAATACTAAAACCTCAGGCTCAACTGATATGCTCCCTAAGATACTTTTAGTTGACAAAGATACACACTAAAGAAACAGTCGTCGTTCAACTATATTAGCTTCTTCATTTATTTAGTTTTAAATCTTTCTCTAAAAGAAAGAGAGTAGTATATGATCATCAAAGAAGAAGAGGATGCATATCTTTACAACACAGCATCCTCCTCTACATCATATACTACTCTCCCAATATCTCTCTCTTTCCCTTCTTACTATCCCCCAAGCCAATCTTAAACTTGACTTCTTCTTCTTTCTTACTTACTTACTCTTACTTTTACATTACGACAGTATCCCGAGCACCCACGCCTGAACTCCTATGGTTATAGCTAGGATTACGTCCCTCATCTCTATACTGAGGAGCACCATATCCCGTATATCCACTGTTTACACTTGTTGATCCTTGATGATGTTGATGATGATGAACATGCTGTTGTTGATGATGATATCCCGAACTTGAATGGTACGAGGTATGCTGATGAGGCGACACAGGTGCACCACTGCCATGATACACTCCACCACCAGTCACTCGTGGTGAGTGAAAGTCTTGAGGTTGTCCACCAGCATTGGGATCGCCATTCCGTGGACTAGAAGGATTGGAATGTGGACTCATCGTCCTACTCAACGGGACGTTTGCACCACAATTCCATAAATTGAAATTACCAAGTGCCTCTGTCCAATCGGATTGACCGGGGAAGAAATTACAATTCTGTTGAAAGTAATGCCCGTTCGAATGTTGACCTGAGCTTCCCTTAGATGGATCAACGGATGATGTTGTGGCACCATGAGCCGTAAGGGGGACACAGCCGAATGGACCACCAGCATGTCCATGAATCGATTGTTGTCGATCATAGGTTGCTTGTGGACTACTTGCAGACTGTTGCTGTTGTTGACTACTTGATCTTGGTGATGACCTTGAGGTACGTCTTGACGACGTAGTAGTTCCAGTAGCGGAGGAATCACGTGGATTACTCTTAAGTTTGGGAGGTGCACTCCGTGGAACTTGCTTATATGAACGTGATCGTGACTTATCAGCTGAAAAGACACGTTTACGTATATTAGCAATTGGTGATGATGGTCCTTGAGAAGGAGGTGGTGGTACCGGAGCCGATGACATTGTCACATCCTGTTGGATTGGACTTAGTGGTCCACCACTGCTTGAACCAAAACCTTGTGAAGAACCTTGACTACGGTATGGACTTGGACGGTTATAACTGAATAAAGTCTCATCTGAAACAGATTTCGAATCACGTAACTTCTTGGAACCATCACGTACTAAATCATTCAAGTCTTCATACTCTCCCATAACGAAGAGACTTACGATTTTAGTTGGATCATTCTCCTCCTGTAAGGTTGTGTGGGGGTGTAGATTAGAGAGGGAAGAGTATGGAACATGTGTGTGAGCGTTGAGTATATCTAAAGTCTAACAACCCACACCCACTTCAAGACACAAACACACAATCACAAACAAACACATATAACTTACATCACTCATACCACCACCCGCACCACCTCCGTCAACATCATCAATTAAATCCTTAGCCTTATCAATCTTAGCAGCCTGTCTTGACTTCTCACCAACTTTAGTTTTACTACTACCACCATTCTTCGCGGCACTACGTTTAGCACGATCATTCATACTAGTAATGACACCATTACGATCAACTTCTATACCCCTAAAGATACGTGCAGTAGTAATTGCAATTGATGTACTATTTGAATTGGAATTAGTCGAATCATCCGAATTGGAAACATGTAAATTCATCATTAAATCAGCACCCATGTTTGACATTGATTGTTGGAATGAACGTGCATATACTCCTCCCCATGAATGTCGCCGGGCATTGATTTCTTCTTTACTGCATAAATGTATTGGGGGGATATATTCCACTGGACCGGCGGCGGGTGGTAGGTCTGATTCATGAATGGGTGGTCCAGAGTAATCACGTCCTAGTGGTGATTTACATGTGCGGATATCAAATGGTTTTTCAAGGTTGAGACGATAACATCGTGTTTTTGGATGTGTCATTGATGATTGTGATTTTGATGGTGTAGTTTGTTGTTGTTGTTGATTGCCTGGCGTTGAGCGTGGTGATCGGGGTACATTCGATTGTTGTTGAGACGATGAGCGACGAGATGAGCGGCCATCTTCCTGTTGTGGCTGTCGCGATTCAGAAGCCATTTCAGTTGAACGGCGTCGTGAGCGGGATGTTGATCGGCGGTTCATCATTATTTATATATCCTGTATTGTTATATTGTAACTATTGATTGCGTTGAGAATTGTTCTCCAGTTTATTTTGCAATAGATGTGCTCGGTTATCTGCCTTGCATTGCTCTTCTACTTAATTGCAACTAAAATTAATAATCCTCGACTAATGATCTCTCTTCTCTTGCTTTGTATTATATTATATCAACAATGGTATAGGCCGTAGGGTGCCTCCACTTACCACGATAATGAGCTGCTGCTCTAATATTGCAAGTAGCTCCCCAACGCCATCGCGTTGAGCTCTTTGCTCGCTCAATCTAGAGGTGGAGGGAGTTCTAATTCACATCATGCGTTGAGTTTTGGGAATACCATCATAAATTTTTGCTCACCCGACGCTCAATTCTCATGTTTTCGATATATACTCGAAATCATATATGACGTGAGTGGTGTTTGTAGCTCGCAAAGATCGCTGAAAGTGCTAATTTAGTCAAGATAAGATTCCAGTTTCCGTTCAAATGGCATTGCCAATCGAACACATCGGCATCAGAGGAGAGGTCAATCACATAATCAATAATATAACAAAACAACAACCCAATACTATAAACGATGGCACCTACTAAAACACTCCTACTTATCGCCTTATTGGCAGCAGCGACAACAACCACAACTTGTGCACTCGAAACCGAATCAAATAATTCAATACTCTCCAAATTGTTCAACTCTCCACAACAACAAGTTGCTACTCCTCCCAAGAAGAGAGGTATATTCGGTCGTAAGAAGAGTACAGCATCAACAAAACCTACTGAAGGAGAAGGAGAGCAGACATATTCAACATATCTAACAGCCGCATTAGGTATCTTCTTAGCACTCGGGACATGGTATCTCCCCATTAATAACTCTAACGATAATAAGAATCAGATTATCATCAATAACAAGAAGTTGTCAATGGATTATTCTTCAACATGTACTGAATCAATTAGTGACTTGGAAACAACCATTGATAGTAGTAGCAGTGATGACGATGATTCTGTTGAGCAGCAACAACAGAAGAGACGACAACTAGTTCAACAGAACAAACCACCATCCGGATATGGTAACTTCCTCTCCTTCATTTCCGAATCTTCCCCCGTAGTTGAACCAAATGAAGCTGAAAAGAAGATTGCACAAGTGAATGAAATTAAAGAATTAATGATTGATACTGAAATTAGTGATGAGAAATGTAATGAGTTGTTTATGTTGTATGATACTAAGTTGGATTCGTTGTATAAGAATTTGGTTAGGTTGAAGGAGAAGAAGAGTGATTGAGGAATAGGGAAAAGCAGAGTAAGGTATATGATCAGGATTTGAGGTTGTCATTAGATGATAATACATATGGACGAGAAGAGAAAAGAGAGTTAGTTGTATGTTATATGTTAGGGGGGCTGTAATTATATGAATTGTTCATAAAGAATAGGGTAGCGAATTGATACTATCTTTATCCGTGTATCGAGTATCTATTTATTAAATATTAGTATAAGAGAGCCCGCTCTTTTCATCAAAAAATAGTAGTCGAAATCAAAGAGCAATAAACACAAGAGATGAACAAAGAAACAATCAAAGATGAGAGATAGAGACTTCTAATGCCCAATGCCAAGTAGGAAGCGAAACCAAGGGAAGGTAAGGAAGGCAAAGCAACGAAGCCAGCCACCAAAAGAAGAGATCATTGTTAGTGATGACATTGAGAAATGTGATCATGATCTCGAGATTCCATGTTCTCTTGACCAACTCAAGTGTCACGAGTTTGCACAAAGATTTCTCAAATTAGTATGGAACCAAAGAAAGGTTAAGAAAAATAATAATGATCCCACTCTTGAAGTTCTTAATGCCTATGATTCAGCACTCATTTCTGCAGCTGCAATGCAATATCTTTTAATAGATAGCCCTCACATCTGGAAAGACAATCTTTATCGAAAGATGGTAATCAAGATGCTACTTAAGACATGTGCTGACAAGATTTCTCGCTACTCCGACCATACTGTCTCTACACTAAAGACAGATGGAGGTGTTGGATCATATGCAGCTGGCATCATTGTACTCGAAACCTCTATTTATGACGAGAGAAAAGTGGCGGAAGACAAGAATATGGATTTGATTGAGGTGATGGATGTTGAGACAAAGAGGAAAGTTTACAAGTTTCTTAGATCATCTAATAGGTCTATCATTAGATTTTTTATTAATAGAATCAAATGTTCTTGCTTAGATGAACGATATGCAAAAGTCCAATCACTTCCCAAGATGAGTGTCTGCTCAAGATGTGCAAAACAAGTCGAGACTTCTAAGCTTTACTTATGTGGAGGATGCAAACTGTTTCAATATTGTTCTGTTGAGTGTCAAGTTTCTGCATGGAAAGCAGAGCATCACAAGATTTGCAATCGTATCGGTCGGAGGAAGAGAAGCAAGGCTGCTCTTGTCTCAAAGCCGTCTCTAACATAAGCCTAACTTCCAAACATCTCTGCTATCTACCCTCTCTAGAGTTCACTACTGCACATGATTAGACGTCAAACTAACCACTGCACCAATCTCAACCGCTACCGGTAAGAATGCTTTAACAGTCTCAACTAAACTACTATCCTCCTCTTCATTCGATATGGATTCGGTAGAAGTAGACGCACTTAATCCTTGATCTGTAAACGGAGTATTGAAATCAGCCTGTTGTAATCTAGCCAATATCAATCTTGAATCTATTCGATCTAACTCTTGCAATTGCAACTCGTGTGTTCTTGGATGGATATCATTGCAATAATACTCATCTTCGTCTTCGTGTATGTTGATTGAACGATATTTCAATGTTGATTTATGAATGTTATATGCTTTATCGACTCTTCTATTTGATATTAGATTTTGTTTGCAATTGTTGTGAGTGGAGAATGCCTGTGTTGTGGCGAATGTCAATGCTAATAAGAAGATGTATAGATGCATATTTTTTGTATGATGATGATGCATGATTATATTATATTAATATGTAGTACCGTATCTTTGTATTTGTATGCAGGTGATATAATAAAATGTGCACTTTAATCTTAAATGATAATCTTGTGGTATATGAATTGGACTTGTTATTACTTATTATTATGATCACGACTGCAGAGAGGGGAGAGGAGAGAGAGTATGATGTCGATCGTCGATGGCGATGGCATACTATTGTTCGTGGTTGCAATATCGTCGAACTTTTGGCATTGGCTAGACAGCCCTAGCCATGAATCTCCCGGGTAATCCAGTGCTCCTCTCCGTTGATAAATTGAGCGAGGAGGAGAAGGTTGTCATCCACGCTAATCGATGTGGCCATTGTGAAGGGGGGGGGGGGGGTCTTTAGTTTTTTTAGGGTCTACGTATCGACCTCAGGGGGTGACTCGCCACTGGCACAGTCCAAAGTATCATCATGAGTAATACACTCGGCACAGCATAATTAAAACACATCATTTTTCAATAGAAATTTGTGTCAAGTTGGTATCCAACGAAACCACCTTTGTCATAGTGAGAACCCCATCTTAAATTCTTTCTCCTATTTCACTGTAAATGGAGATGACAGAGATAATTTACTTCTCATTATGACACGAGTAAACTTGATGCCGAGTTTTTGTGTTTGCCAATATTAGTCTGTGTAGATAGGTACGGTATCCTAGTAAGTGGTAAACTAGTCATATTCCTTAAACCTATCTCCTATCATCCTAACGTCTACATCAGTAGTCTGGGTGACGGAGACTGTTAGGTTATGAGAGGATTGTGATAATAAGATCACAATTACCCAAGTTTTCGCCTACGGCGACGTTTTCCCTGCGCTGACATCCTGTCAACGCTGAGCTAATAATAAAAATTAATTTTGCAAATAATTATTGGTGGTTAACAACCCATCAATAATAATAGTCCATAATATGACGTCAACCAACGCCAATAATAATAATGGTTTTATACCAGTTACACCCAGTACGCCGCATTCATCGTCGGCACGTCAATCCGTTACAGATGGTGCTCTGATCGATGCCAATAATTCTTTTGCTCCTTTGCAATCAAATTCTCCTACAATTGATACTGCCGCTACTACTCAAGTTACCAGTGTAGATCCGATGTATCATACTTCAGCTGCCCTTACTGCTTTACAAGGTGCTGAGGAATTACTTCGTAAGTTGACGAAGAGTTTTGAAAAGAATGAGGCTGCCCATCAAAAACGCGTGGCTGAACTTACAAAGGAATGGTCAGATATAAAGAAGGATATGGTTCCACGTGATGATATTAAGGCAATTGCCACAGAGGTATTTAAGGAACAACAATCATTAGTTCTAGACGACCAGAAGAAAGTTATTACCTCCGAACGTGATTCTGCTGTTGAAAGTCTAAACACTACATATCGTTCCAATGTCCAGAAATTAGAGGATACATTGACTGAATGTGTTGAGAAGTTGGAAGAACAAACACAAGCACGTGTAACTATGCTCCATCAGAATGTATCCATTTCATCCAATGATTCAACATCTAATGGCACTAATGACACTACCCAGCCTTTCGACGAAGTTGGTAATCATCCGGATCAGACTACTGGTCTGTATAACAATACATCAACTCAAGATGCTCGATTTGGTGGTGGTATTCCTTCGATTCGGATCAACACTACTATGGATAATAATGGTGGCACACCCCGTGATGGTGCTCATCGTGGTCCTAGTATTGATCCTCCAGGTTCACCAGTCTTCAAGCATGGTACCTCTTTACCTCCCGGGTATTCGTTTTCTGAGGATCCTTCTACGGCAAGTCCCCGTCGTGGTGATGTTCGTTTTGGGTCTCAACCTTCTGATGCCACTGTTGACAGGTCTGCATCCCGTCACGAGACACCTAATGATTACCCTACACGTCAATTAGGATATACAACACCAAATAGGGATGATATGTCTCGTCGTAACAATTCAAGACCTCCCGGCCAGTCCCCATATCAGAATCGTGTTCAAGGATTCAGTAGATCTGACGAGCAGCGTATTGCCTTACTTACATACTCTGCTCGGGATTGGCTTAGTGCATTGTCTAATGATCCACTCCGAGGTGTTCCTTCCCTTAATGGGGATACGTTGACTAGCCTTGGTGTCCCCGATGGTATGCATTACGAAGTTATTGGTTCACTCCAACAGTTGTTATCAACTTGGTCGAAATCTTCACGTTATGGTGAGGATGCTGTTGTGGGTCCTTTAGAGGAAAAGGCTCTTGCCTTCAGCAAGTTTTCAACGTTGACTGAACTCAATACTGTGTCGTGGTTTGACTTTCATGCCGACATTAGCCGCCAGATTGGGAAGTTCAATGTTGCCCTTATGCCTATGAAAGCCTTAGTCATCAAGTTTGGAGCGTATGGACTATGCATCCCTGGCTGTGGTTTAGAACGATACAGTGCCATGGGACGTACCCTATTTGCTGTGCTAGAGACAGTACTTCCAACCCAGTTCAATACTGTGGATAATGCTATCAAGTCTGTTGGTCGTGGCTCGGGAAATGGATATGATCTCTTGTGGAAGTTAGCTCTGATCTGTTGCCCATCTTTGGACATTACCAATACAATCAGTACGCCTGTATGGCCAGATCAAGGTGATATTTTCCTTTACAGCCGAATGGTTAGGTGCTATCAAGAGTTGTCTCGTCATCGCGGTAGCCAAATGTCTGAGAAAGCTATTACTTTGGTCTTCGTTCGTGGTCTACGAGGGAAGTATGTTGACCAATCCCGCAATCTTGATATCCAGATCAATTCCTTGGTCTCTACTACTTTCGATGACTATGGCCAATCTCCAGTAGCATTACCCGAGCATTTTCACATCGAAACACTTGCCGAGAAACTCCACAAATCACATGGTCATGCAGTGCCTGGTGGACTGCTCCAGCCTCCTCCGACCCAACGTATCAATACTTTCCAAGGTATGGATATGAATGGCCAAGACGTAGATGGACCTCAAGGCTATGTTATGGAGGGACTTGATATGGATACGTGTGGTTTGATTCAAGGTATGGATTGGGAGTTAATGGCTAAGCGTTTTGCCAAACAGGGTAATTCACAACGCCGTCGTCCTCCACCTCGTGGTAGCAACCGATTCTCTGAACCTGACGTGTCTAAGACTAACTCTCGGAATAGTCAGAGTCAAACAAACACTCGTTTTGGTCCCCGCCCTCGACATAATGGACTATGTGAGGCCTGTGGTATGAAAAATCATACGGCCAATCGGTGTGATCGTTTAGCTATGGCTCTACTAATCGAGAAGTACATTCGCAACGGAGAAAATCGAGAAACGTGTCTTGCGGCTGAGAAACAATGGTTAGAACGCAATCAGAGGTTCCTTCAACAGCGTGGTGAACGTGGTAATCGAGCAAAAGAGACTCCTCGTGAAACTATGGTACGTTATCTTGAGGCTTTGGATTTGGATTTGACTCATGACGATTTGTGTCAACAAGTTGATTGGGATCACTTCCTTGCCACCGATGATGAATGACTGGTATGGGGCACAGATGCGTCTGGACCCCCGTCATTTGAACAACGTCACACATTGCGTGAATGTGTGAGGTCGTGTGAATACAGCTCCAACCTCTTTACCCTCAACCCTCCTCTCGAAAGCTGCGTCGATCCGCTAGTGAACTCAACTGCGGTGACTTTGCCTTCATACAGTCCCTTTGTACAGGCAGCTCCTGAGCTTGTACCTGTTGAACGGCCACCTCCAGAGCCTCCTCCTGATGATGAAAGTGCACATGTTGCACTGGACAACAACAATCTTGAGCCTCTGAGCTCTCAACCCATCGTTGCTACTATTGCTGATGATCATAGTGCTGCACTGTTATGTGATGTTGATGATTCGTCTGTGGATGGTCCTGTTGCTTCTACGGAGGATAATGTCCCATCCGGCGGTGATTCTACCACGTCTGTTGATGAGTTGGGTACTGCTACTTCAGTCTCTTCGTCGGAATCAGAACTTCGCGCGGCGATTCCTGCCATGGTCAAGCTTCTTCGGAGTGATGAAGGAGTTGGTATTGCAACCACTACTCGCTGGAGTGGGAATGTTACGTCTGATATTGAAGTTTATCAACAAGACCTTCCGTGGACATCAGAAGATGATACATACAAGGCCTTGGATAGTGAAATCTGTACTCCTGGATCGATCATGGACCCGACGAGAGGTATCTCTCCTAGTGATATTCGAGACTTCCCAGATTTTGAGTTTCTGACTTTAGATGATCCACCACGACAAGAGAATGTCTCTGATTCTATTCTGGACCGTTTGGCTGAAGCAGATAACGATGTTATTGTCCCTCTTTACTGTGTCGCTCGTGTTGTCAACTTCCCTCTTGACACATCTACTGTTGTTTGCAAGGCTGATGCCTCTGATAGTACCAACAATGAGTCAATTATGCCGGATACTGGTGCCAATTGCTGCCTCACTGACAACATAAAAATGCTTGTGGATGTGGTGAAACTGGATGTACCAATCAAAGTTGGACTTGCCCTTAATGAATCGGATGGTAAAACTACTGAATCGTTGTGCACACATAAGGGATATTACCCTATGCCTTTGTCAGACGGCTCCATTCATTATCAAGCCTTCTTCTTCAATGCACATGCCAGTGATACCATCATGTCACCTGAGGCTGTCATCCATTCAAATCCAAAGTTCAAACGTTGGGTACAATCGGGTGAACGAGGACTTAATGGCCCTGGATCGTTATCATTTATCTCACACTCTGGTGAGACACTGTTGGAACTTCCTCTTACAAAACGGAATGGTTTATACTACTGCTCAAAAGAGGTATTCCTACCCGACAGTAATCCCATCCGAGCCAACCATGTTTCTATTGATGAAACCATCCGCCAACGAATCTTCCAGAATAATGACTTCGCCGACTATGACCTCGAATTTGTTCAAGGAGATAATATTGCAGATGAGATTGACTTTAGTGATTTGGATTGTGAACTGTTTCCGTTTGATGAGGTGTGCAGAGATGCTGGTTATAACGCCCGTCGTGCTAAGAGTGAGCGTAAGGATAGAACATTTGCTCCTAAACCAGTTAGTCCAAAACATCAACTTCAATTTGAGTTGTGGGCGGCTCGTATGGGTCATTGCAGTGAGAGTCAACTCAAGGTTCTACCAGCACATGTCGACGGAACACCCAATCAATTCAGTGGTCATCCAATGCGTCATATTGATCATCTCGAAGCAGCATGGATTCGCAAACAACCAGTTGGTAAAGCCCCTGAAAAGGCTGAACATTGTAAAGACCGCTTCTTCTTGGACTTTGGCTTCATGCGATCTTCCAACATCGATTATACCCGTCCCAATCCTACCAAAGATCGCATTGTCAAGTCATATGATGGATATTCTTCGTATCTAGCCGTGGTAGATGAAGCATCTCGCAAGGTTTGGATATTCCTTCGTCAATCAAAGGAGCCACCATTGGAATTAATGTCTATCTTCCTCAAGACGAATGGTTCTGAGCGTGGGGGGGTCCTTCGGTGCGATCAAGGTGGTGAATTGGCTAGGTCCAAAGAGTTCTGCAGTGAAATGTTGAAACGGCACAACTACAAAGTCGAACCAACTGGTGGTGATAGTCCCGAACAGAATGCTGGAGTTGAAAAGTGGAATGATTCTCTCGCCGTTACAACACGTGCCCTGCTATACGGCGCTGCTCTTCCTGCCACATACTGGTCTGCTGCTCTTGTTCATGCCGCTTATCTTCACAACCGTCGTGTACACCGCGTCACTAAGAAGACACCCTTTGAAGCATGGACTGGCCGTAAGCCTAACCTCCGTCGTCTTAAGATGTTTGGCTCGCGGGTATGTGTTAAGCAAACAGGCAAGCGACGCGCTAAGCTGGATAAACATCACTTCACTGGCATCTTCCTTGGATATTCCGCTACAGATCAGAACATCAAGTATATGGATCTGGACACGGGAATTGAGAAGACTACACATCATGCCGTATTTGATGAAGCCTGGTATCTGCAATCGAGTCGACCTCCAGCAGCACAACTGTTATATGATCTTGGTCTCGTTGAAGTGGATGATTCTGAGGAGAATGAATCGAGTACTGCTGCACCACTTCCCCCGGCATCATATCCACCCGACATTACTCGAAGCAAGTGCCCCGAAAAGTCAATTAATGGTGCAATTCAATTGCCTCTTCCGTTCCGCCTTGGTCCTACACCGAACTCTGTTGGTGCTCGTGCTGCCAAAACGTCACATCTTGACCCGTATGCTGATACAGTCCTTGCAACTAAATCACCTGATGGTACAGCTGTCTCCAATTACGGCATTTCACGACGTGATTTGGCTCAGGTCTACATCTCTCAACACCCGTATAATGCATCGTTTGAAGAACAAGTCAACCTAAAACGCTTCCTCAATGACAATAATCCTTCAGCAGGTATGAGATTCAAGATAATTAATGACCGCCTCATCCTTGAAACGATCGATAAGAGTACACCATGTGCACGTATCCCTCGTTGGCGCTCACGTCTTAAAGGTGCATGGCTCATCAAAGTTGGAGATGTGTTCATACATAGCCTAGCCGATGTACACAAGGCATTCGAAGATCTTGTTGTTGCAAAGGAAGAGTCAACAACTTTACTCTTCTCCCATCCTGAGATTAAACATGGTCTTACCAACGAAGGCATACCACAAGTCAGTATTGACCAGTTGAATCCTCGTCTCACTGTTGGTGAATTTATTGAAGACAAGCTTCCTCTTCTCCCTGCCAAACCATCAAACACAATTAAGAAGGTTCTCAGTGGAGATGTGCTTCAATATGTTACAGCCGTTACAATGGCCAAGAAGTTGACACGAGGGAAATTGCTACAAGCGGACGATTGGGATGACTGGGAGAAATCTGAATGGAAACAGCTCGATCAGTACGAACTGCAGAACATGTTTGGTGATCCAACTGAAGTTGATTCAGACGGTGCTGTCTTTAATTTGGTTTGGACTTATGTTGTCAAAGAGTTGGATAAGAGAAAGAAGGCTCGTATGACTTGTGATGGTTCTACCCGAGGTGGTAAAGTTCGTGTGTTGGATCACACATATGCCAACTGTGTTGATCAAACCAGCTCTCGTTTATTCTATGCTGCTGCCGCTGCCGAAAACCTTGTCATCTACGGTGCAGACGTGTCGAATGCATTTGGTGAGGCTCCTCCTCCTAAGCAAGGCTTCTTCATCAAACCTGACAAGGCATTCAGAGAGTGGTGGACAAAGTGTAAAGGACGACCACCCATTCCCAAAGGACATGTCATTCCAGTACTTGCGGCAATGCAAGGTCATCCAGAAGCACCACGACTCTGGGAGAAGCATGCTGATGCCATCCTCCGCTCATGTGGACTAACACCAACAATCCATGAGCCATGTTTGTACTCTGGTCTTATCAATGGCGAGCGAGTGATCCTCATGCGTCAAGTCGATGACTTTGCTATTGCTGCATCATCTGAACGAACATGCAACATCCTCTTCGACATGATTGATGAACAACTCACCATCCCTCTCAAACGTTTGGGTCTAATCAACATGTTCAACGGACTTGATATTCAACAGACAAGAGATTGGATCAAAGTATCATGTGCTACCTACTTGACTAAGATATCTGAACGTCATCTTAAGAATTGGATGAGTAATGAGAATGTTGCTGGTGCGAGATTAACTCCACTCCCAAGTCGAGACTCGTTTATGAAGACCTTTCTTGCTGCCAAGGGCAATCCCGATCCGAAGGTACAAGCCGCTCTTGCCAAGAAATGGGGTTTCTCTTATCGAAGTGGAATTGGTGAATTGATCTATGCCCTGGTCACTTGTCGTCCAGACCTGTCGTATGCTGTCACGAGATGCTCGCAGTACAGTGCTTGTCCACACGAGATACATTATCACGGAGTCAAACATCTTCTCAAGTATGCTTACAATACCAAAGATGATGGTATCTACTTCTGGAGAGCTACTCCGAACATGGACCTGCCTGCCGTCGACCCTCCATCTACTAAGAGTAATGAACATGACCTCCTCATGGATGGAAGGCCGAAACATGATGCTACAGACCTACATGCTTATGTCGATGCAGATTGGGCTGGTTGTCCTCAGACTCGTCGTTCATTCACAGGTACAGTACTATGCCTCTCAGGTGGCCCAGTAGCATACAAGTGCAAACTTGAACCTACTGTTGCTCTCTCTTCAACGGAAGGAGAATACATGGGTGCAGTACAGTGTGGTAGAATGATCCTCTTCGTTAGAAGTGTTATGTGGGATTTGGGTATTCCTCAAGTTGCAGCCTCACTCATCTATGAGGATAATGATGCCGCTACGAAGATGGCCAACGCTCGCAAACCTACACCGCGAACACGTCATATGGATATCAAATACCATGCACTTTGTGAATGGGTAGAACAAGATTTGATGACTTTGGAACGTATCGACACTTCCCAGAACTTGGCTGACCACTTCACAAAGAGCCTCGGTGCTACACTCTTCCAACGACACACTGACTACATCATGGGACGTGTACCACCTCAATACTCGTCATGTTTTCAACGTATTTATGGACTCATTAAGGAAAGAAGTACCTCATCTGCTTCCCCTACCTCGTACAATCTGCCGAAACACTTTTCGTCTCGTCCAGCTGCCGCTGCTGCTGCTAAGCTATGTGCATCTTGGGATCTTATTGTTAGTCATCTATATTGATAAGATCAATCTAGACGAAACTGATGCAGTCTTTTCTCCAATACAATATGGTACATATTGCATTGTGGGGGGGTATTAGTCTGTGTAGATAGGTACGGTATCCTAGTAAGTGGTAAACTAGTCATATTCCTTAAACCTATCTCCTATCATCCTAACGTCTACATCAGTAGTCTGGGTGACGGAGACTGTTCCAAGAGTTCACCAAAATTCTGGCATTTTTAAAACGGAGTCTCTGGAGTGATTGCAATAGACCAAATATTGATATAATACAATAGGAAATGAATAGCACTAGCAGTAATATATGGTCAAGCAGCGGCAGCGGCAGCAGTAGAAATAGAAAACACCGAGCAGCAATATCGACGATGGGTCGAGGACTTATTTTGTTAGGCATTACAACAACATCATCGGTGGGTGCGTTCACTAGCTGTTCACCATCAACTGTTACTCCCCTCCAACGTTGCAATAGTAGTGCCTTGCAGTATAGATATGGAAACGATGACGATCAGCCGATTGATGTACTATCGGTGATCCGCAGACGACGACGTTCACATCATGTGTCTACTCGTCCCCCATCAACCATAAACACCACACCTTCGCCACCACCAACCGTTGAACTAGAACAAGAATTGGATGAATATATACAATATCTAGACCGGAGGTATACCCGTATACACCCCAAACGATCTTCGTCTTCATCCATTGGGAGGCTGGGTTTATCAAACTTGGCTAGTACAAAATTACGACAACGATTACATGTTGTGTCTACTACAAGTGCTACTAGTTCATCATCGGCACTTGTCTTTACCTCCTACATGAGACAAGTTAGTGATAAGTTTATTTCATCAATAAAAAGTATGACCAACTTCTTATCACTTAATCAGGTAGCAAGTGCTGTATTCTCAGTGACCTCGTTAGTTGCTTTGTTATTGGTTCGACCTTTATTGTTTGGTACATTTAGACAGGGTTGAGAGTTGTTATATGGTGGATTAAGTCTGATAGACAAATGTAAATATTGCACATAGATATAGAGAAAGTAACATAAAAGTTAAAAGAGAACTAAATATAGAAGAACAATATACTATCTAGATATTTAGACGAGACGACCGACCCTCAATGTAATTGCTAAGGGAAGGAGACTACCACCCAACAGTCAAAGAGTTATTATCACACAATACATTGCTTCCGTGTTGTCAGACTCGTTCATTTGCAGGCGTATTTGGCAGTCTGGCTAATATCGGTACACTGTCACCAAAGGCAGAATGCAGATTTAGGGTTAGGACGAAGGAGAGCACTCGGTTAAAGACCTAGCAAACTATACAGAAGAGAAAGACTACTCATTACAAACATTGTTTACTTAGATTCTATATTCTAACTTTTTTTACTACCCCGAGATATTGATTAAGATAATCCAACCTCACTTTCAAATACTAGACTAATTAATCCCCCACAAATATTATATTGACGTATATGATGACAAACAAAGTACACTCTCTCTTATTTAATCCAAATTCTCCTTGAAATTGGCACCAAGAGATGTCATCTTGTTTGCCAAGATAACCTTTAGTATCGTAGGTGGGGAAGGATGAAACATAATGAGGTCAGATACATATCATATATATATATATAATCCGATACATAAACAACAAACAATTCTCTCTACTTACAGCATTGACAGCAGCCTTGAACTTCCTCTTGGCATTGTACTTCCTGAGTTCTGACAAGTTGGTTCCCAAATC
>Ga0214479_100286_pt1 | contig 32414 bp, 29 predicted proteins | sample M1_20Mar14CPVII9_5_FD_165054 | JGI IMG/M metagenome (GOLD analysis project Ga0214479, IMG submission 165054) | Marine eukaryotic communities from Monterey Bay, California, United States - M1_20Mar14CPVII9sort6BwellE14 | ecosystem: Environmental > Aquatic > Marine > Unclassified | place: USA...
CAGCCATTGATGCGACCTAGACCACTAACTGTGACCTGTGCATCAGTGGGACTGTAGGCCAACCACGCCTTATCAACTTGACACGACGTAACTCCATCCTTGAGGAATTGGGCGCAATCTCCTCCAGAGATGTTAAATCGTAACTCCATGTTACTAATTGGAAGTGTAAGGTCATATCCTTCTGGAATGTAAATATTGACACCGGATGGATTCGTTTGCAATACATTGTATAAAGATCCATATAGAACTAACTCATTCCCATCAATATCCCAAAAAGGAATGTTAAGGCACTCTTCTGGATTGATTGAAATATCACAGTAGGTAGAACCATCATTTGGATCACTAACTTGACCAGCATATGGACTCAACCATACTGCCACAGCTCTTGATGCATCAAAAGGATCAGCATCCGATGGACTTTGACAACTACCACCATTACCAGAACTAAATGGGATAATTGTAATTTGAACTGGATTGTTACCATCATACCAATTTGATATGATATCAACATTAGTCCCACTCTCAAAATCTATATACTGATCTTGGAAGAAAGCACGAGCACAATCGATTGATTCTGTATCATCATTAACATACATGTTGATTGGAGATGAACCATCGGGGATATGAAATACCTATAAAACAATGTTATCACAGTTGATCAGTATGGCCGACAAACATAATGTGTGCACACAAGACATGTACATATCTCACCTTTGTTTCAAGATAATCAAATGTCTTCCCAGACTCTGCAGCCCAATCTCCATCGTCATCATCGACACATGATCCATCACTAAATGGACATCGACTATATGATCGTGTGCACATCACATCCACCCAGCCTTTATTCTTCTTCTTTTTACTCTTACCGTTATCAAACTGCACCTTGACCGTGAAGTCAGACGAATCATCTTGACAGGGTGTGATATAATCTGATACGTTATCGGCAACTACTATAGAGTTTGCAATAGCAAGAAGAACGAATACTAATAATAGTTGCATGTTTATTATACTAGTTGTTGTTTATATTGTTTTGTTTGTTTTATTCTTTGTTTATATAATTTGTTTGTTATTATGAGTTTATGAGATCTTGTGAATTTGTTTGTTAGATATGATATCTTATAACTACTGTACCCAAACAGCCTCAAAGAAATAATGGGCGGAGTTGTTGTTTAACAAGTTGTGGGGTCATGGTTTAATTATTGCTCACAAGATACTATCGTAGACGCTTGTCACTTATTGTGCACAATTCTCCTTGAGGCTCGAAGTATTACAATTTCAAGTACATGACGTCGAGCATATACCTTCGACGACTCGTATATCGATTTTCCATGATATAATTCCTACTATTGGCGTCGTTCTAGAGCATATCATTGGCAGATCAGGCGCCGCCAACTAACACTCCTGCAAAATTGCTGCTTGTTCGGTTTGTGAATAAAAGATACCAAGCTTCCGTACTCAAACTCAAATCCATTTGAATACGAACTATGGTACCAAATATGCAAAACGTAAGATTATGAGCTCAAATGATACCTTTAATGTCCATACTTAGGGAGTCTTTGCTAAATGAACTCTTTATATCGCAAAACTCTTTATGTCATCATTTTACATAGCATTGCAATCAATCCAAACCTCGATCAACCTCTCCTTATCCATGACCGACGGGACAAACAACTGATTACTCTTCGCATAATATTTATTAAGGTGAGCCACATGTTGTTATTGTTGCAATATATCCGCAGCGGCCGGTCGGTTGCCGGTAGGCTGAGGGTTGTTGTGATGAGGTGACTTGATGTTGGGGTATACCTTGTATGTATTATTGTGTTGGGGGGTGGTTGACGACACGGGGGATGGTATGCTGCCGTGGGATATGTAGCGGTGGTTGACACCCGTGCAGCCCTGCTGACGATGACGGCAACCCCCCACACTGCCACTGTGCCGCGGGCGCAAGGCAGTGAGATAAGTTTAGGGTACACCGATTGACGGTACACCCACCACAGCTCGGCCCGAGAAGGGTCGATGTATTCTCCAATCGACCAGCCCACATGTTGCCTATTATCCCCTGAGCTATGTATGCTTTTGTGTTTATGGGCTTATGGGCGGCGAGGGTCTGGGCGCGGGTCGGCGGCGGTAGAGGGTGAACCGGATGAAGAGCCTCGGGGGGCAGATCTGTGGTCTCTGTTGCTGATCCTACAATGTGACACCCTTCTAACACATCGCCTCTCCTTATATACCCTTCTCAATAACTAATCAGCAGCCTTAACTTCTTGTGATCTTTATCCGTCACCCTTAAGCTCATTCACAACATAATATTATCAATCCACCGTCAAAACATCAAATCCACAATTTCCTTAAAAATACAAAACCATGAAGGCCTCAACTACAACAAACAAGATCTCAACAAGACAATCGACCAACAAGGCAAGGTCTGTTCACCACAAGAAATCGTCCATCAAACACACGAATGCCTTATCCCAACGCACTGCATCAAATAACAACAAAGATCGTGGTTCAATAAGTTTTAATGAAATGTGTCGTTTAATGTCCACATATGGTTCAACGAAATGTTTACGTAAACGCAAAGCCTCAACCTCATCATCCAACAACAATAACAATGGACAATCCACAGCTAAAATTGAATCAACAAAACGTAAATTCTATCGTTGGTTTCCCAACCTTGAAAGTCGATTCACACGTAATCCAACCACTGGTCGGTATGAACCAAATATTGGACATGAGGCCGAGATACAATATCGATTAGATATGAGGAAGAAGGATGGACAAGTCTTGAGTAAGAAACGTGCCAAGTGTCGTAAGGAACGGAATACTGGTGTTGTTGGTGTTGGTAGTACAACCACTACTACTACTAGTTCAGCATTCAAGGCCCCCAAGATTATCACCCCATCAACAAGTACAATCTCTGACACCTCGAGTCATCGTATCTCACCAGTTGTTACACCCCATATGATGAATAATAATATGATTATTCCCTCTGGTATCATGTCATCATCATCATCGCTACCTCTATACAACGGCACCGCCGCTATGTCTAATACTCAAGCTGCTGTTAATTATGATGATGAATACTTGTCATCGTCAATGAACTTTGGTTATGTTCCCATGCCACCACCAAGTCCAAGCAAGAAGAACAATAGCAAGGTATCACCATTGATTCACTCAAATGTTGCTCCTCATTCAACATCAACTGCTGCATTTGGTGAAGAACCAATGCCAGATCGTTCCTTCATTGCCGAGCATGGTATATTCGATGATGTCGAACGTACCTTCTATGGTGTTGAAGATGACGTCCAACAAGAACAAGAGATGTTACTTCCACTATCTATGATTGAGGAAAGAGGAGACTCTTCTTCTTGGTCCTCGTCAAGTTCTGACAATAGGTCGTCACCAACATCATCGATTGATGAAATGATCGACAAGTCAATTGAGGAATGTTGTGAAGAGATCTTTAAGGAGGATGAATCACTAGTCCGTGGTGATTCAGCTGGATACTTGTTTGATATCATTTCGTAAATGTAATATGAATGGGTGGTGGGTACTCCTACTCATTAAGTGAGTTTAAATTGGGATAGTTTGGGGTAATTTGGGGAAGACTATTTGTAGTTTAGAACTGTTTTTGCTTTAAAAAAAATGAATAGGGTATGAGTTATTGTATATATAATTTACTATGCCATAACCTTATTGAATAATATACTCAGTAGATGGCATCTGAAAACACATCACTGCTCACTCTTTTGATCTCTTGTCGTTATCATTTTCATCTTCAGCCTAGTTAATTTCAAGAATATCATCTCCCCACAGTAAGCCGTCATACTCAATCAGCCAGCCGTCATCATAAACAACTAGCCAAACGTCCACACCAAACCCTTCGAGCCAGCCGTCATCACAGAGCTATTCCTCCCCAGAGCATTCCCATACGGCAACCCGACGGTGCAACCCCAATATCACAAGACAATACCAATGTAAGGATACCGTGGTAAATAGAACATACTTATCCCACATGTTGATATCCACTACAATCCTATCTACATCTGGGCCCCATAGCTACATATAGAACTATCGTACTGCTGTCGGCCAGCCATATGAGGGCATTAATTGCCTATCACAGCCGACCTGCGATGAAAAGGACGATACTGCTATAGGATACCGCCGCCATCGCGACATAATGAAAAATCAAACCAATGACGTCCTCATAATCTTTACTACGGCGGCGGCGCGGCGGCATTACTCCTACTACACGGCTTATCCTCCCATAACCAAGCAGCGGTCAACATTACAAGAGATCGGACTTACTACAACAACGATGAAGTGGCAACAACAATATGAACAACGTCAAAAAGAGCTCTACTTGCAATTGCAACAACAACACAAAAATCTACAGAGCCCAACTGCATTGGGCTTGCAATCGTCATTGACTATAAGATCTTCTTCTTCTCCAAAGCCTGCTACGATGATATCTTCTCCAAAGTCGGTATATGATAATATTGGTAGCGACAAGGAGGCGAATGATATTTCAGTAGCTTCGAAACCTCAATCTTCTTCTTCTTCCAATAATAATAATAACACCACGCTAAAGAAGAAGACGCCACCAAAGAAGAAGTCTAGGGAGAACAACATGAAACCAAGAGATACACGACGTCATACATCAATATCATTCGATGAAATGTGTCGTTTAATGCGTGTATACGGCAGTCTTAAATGTTTACGTAATCGTACAACAAAAACAACCAAAGCCAAAAACAACAATAATGTAGATGAGTGTAGTAGTATCAAGATTGACTCTACAAAACGTAAATTCTATCGTTGGTTTCCTGATTTAGATGAACGATTTGTACGTAACTTGGAAACGGGATGTTATGAACCTATAGCTGGACATGTTAATGAAATGGCATATCGTGAATCGATGCGAATAAGTGATCAGAATAAATTGGTTATGAAGAGATTGAATGGTCGTAGTAGTAAGGTGGATCATGTAAAGTGATCGATGCTATATGACGGCGGCAACTCTTCTTCTTTCAATTGGGAAAAGAATTAGATTGTTATTAAAAGTTGAAAATATCTACTATTAATGTTATACACACAAAAGGCTGGAGAAGTTAGAAGAGTTAAATTTTTATAGCTATTTCAAATGCCATGTATTGGGACTTTCCATCATTCAAAAACATTTACAACAGTTTCTTTTATCTAAGGTTTACTTTTCATTCTAATCTTTGGTATGTTCTACTACAATTTCTATACAGTTACAGCCACCAAATAGTATAGTACATTGGTTTAAGACATGGTGGTAGATTAAGTTACAATTTGCAGTATTCTGATGCTCGGCGTTCTCCTCCACAATACAATCCTTCACTTCTCGATCGGCATTCAGCTTTTATTAAGCTGTGCTACCTTTACAAAACAATTCTCTGTTACAATTATTGACAAATTAATTCTCTGTTACAAATGATATCGTTCTCCTCCTTTTACAACCTCTCATCCTTCCTTCTTCCTTCTCCTTGTTATCATGTCTTATTCTCCTTACCCTCCTTATCGCCCCTGTGAGAAGATGGATAGCCATGCAGCAGAACCAGAAGAAGGTTAGCCAAGAAATGTTTAAGAATGGATGATAAAACAGGACAAAGAACTCACTGGTGAGCAACATAGTTTTGGCCATTTGCAACTCCCTCCACCAGAAGCGCAATTACTAGAAGAACATACTTGATTTGCATTGCATGACTTCCCACCACTAAACTTGATTAGATCTACCGATCCATCATTGTGCAATCTGATGCCTTGACGGGGCCACCGAGCACCAACAATTGAAATAAAACAAGAAGCTTGGGCATCATTTGACAAACACCAACCTTCATTGTCACCATTAGGAACCCAACGTCTAATTTCACCACCATTAGTAGCATCCTCAAGTGTAATATAGTCTACACCAAGTTCATCACTTCCGTGATTTTTGATTTCATACTCATCCGGTTCTTCTCCTGCAAGTTCAAATGTGTGGTCTGGGCAGTTATTAGAAGTCTTATCCATATTAGGTATCCAACCATCAACAACAGTCCAACCATCTCTTTTCACATTAAGCGACACTTGTGAAGTAGTTTCCTCGCCACTATACCCGTAAAAATCACAATTAAAAGATAACCTATACTGCTGAGTGACGCACTCTTTCGTTGATGTCTTGCATACTTTGTCTGAAGGACAATGACTACTGTCGAGGCACTCAACACACGTGCTGCGGCAAAAGCCAGAAGTACAAAGGGCATCAACATTATCTCCATTGTCTGCTGTACAACTCTGTCCGATTGACAAACCAGACGTGTAGCACTTGTTATTGCCCAAGTAACATACTTGCATCAAGTACAAGCAGTGACTATTGTCAGTACATCCACACTTGTTGTCTGAACTGCGGCACAAACCAGTATCACAACGATCATTCAGTACACTCCCATCCTCTACTGAACAATCTTGATCGTAAATCAAGCCAGAGCTATAGCACTTGTTATCACTGTGACATACTTCGTTTGATGAACAGTGATTATCGGTGGTACATCCACACTTGTTGTCTCTAGTACGGCAAAAGCCAGACGAACATCGTTCATCTACAACACAATCGTCATTGTAAAGTGAAGCAGGCGTTGGACTTGTAGTCGGATTTGAGCTGGGGCTGGTCGTTGGTACCTAATATAGCAAACAATAAGGAGAGGAATTAGAATACAAAATGAGCAAAGAATGAGAATGAGAAGATTCTGTAAGCACAGTAGTAAAAAGGAATGGATCTTACCTTTGTGGGGCTTGTTGTTGGTACCTATAACATGGATATAAGAGTGAGACGTTTTCACACAATACATATGAGATATATTATCGGTACTAAACAAAAGAAATGCAGAAGACATTTGTTCTTTTCTTACCTTGCTTGGTGATAATGTAGGACTTGATGTTGGACTTGAGGTTGGACTCTGTAATGTAGTCAAAACAGATTGATGAGATGTAGATTGGTACAAAACAAGACATTAATTATTCTATTCTTACCGTGCTTGGTGATAATGTGGGGCTTCGGGTTGGACTTGAGGTTGGACTTGTTGTGGGAATCTGGCGATTTGATAAGCAGTAAAATCCACAATGTTAGCAAGCTTAGCACAATGTAAACAAAGAGAAATGTACTTACCTTGCTCGGAGATAGTGTGGGGCCTGTGGTCGGGTTTAGAGAAGGTGCTTTGCTAGGACTAGATGACGGCTATGAGACGAATAAAGACAAAGATGAGAAAAGAAATATGTGAGTTAGAGTATTTGAACAGTGACATAAAACAAATTATATTACCTCTTTAGTTGGAGATGTCGAAGGCGCCAAAACACAGTGCTCAGAATAACAAACTTCATTTGAGCCACATCCAGTATCATCATCACATCCACACTTGTTGTCTGAAGTGCGGCAAAGGCCAGAAGCACAACGTGAATTCTTGTCAAGAGGAGTCGAAGTATCCAAGTAGGATGGATGACCGCAGCTGTCTTCTAGTTCCAGATTAGATGGAAGCTGAGTAGCAGTGACAAGGAGAAGTAGGAGAATGGTGCAAGTGTCAATGAGATGATAATTGAGAGACATACAAACATCAATCAAGTATGAGAAGAAGAATGAGAGTGTCTACTCACGAGAAAGACTTTGCCATCACTTCCTACAAATCCAGCATGGTCATCATACGTATCTCCTTCACCACGAGCCCCTTCATCAACATTGATGGTCATACTGTCATCATAATTGACAGTAATTGCCTCATGTTGGTAGACTCCTCCGCCACCGCCACCGCCGCCATATCCTGTGTGTAAGTAGAGAGCAAGGAGTGTCATTTGTTTACAAGATTGGATTAGAATTAGAGATTAAGCATGACTAAACAAACTCATAACATAACAGTCTCTTACCAGCATTCCTTGCTTGACCTCCTTCGCCACCCTTGGCTTCAATCTTGGCACTTGGTCCAGCAGTAAGTGTACATGCCGAAAAACTTACAGCTCCTCCCGAGCCTCCTCCTCCACCACTCAATACACTAGACAAGACAAGTCAATGTAAGTGGGAAAAGTTCACATTGGAAAGCAATTAAACCATAACAAATTCAATACTTACGCGTTTCCACTATCAGGACCTCTCCCTCCATCACTTCCATTGGCATAGATATTACCATTAAGTACAATATCTTCTGAGTAAAAGATAATGGCCGCTCCTCCAGCACCTCCAGCCCCACCATTTATACTTCCTCCATTTCCAGCTCCACCACCTCCACCACTACCAGGACGTAGTGTTAGAGGTAGGGTATCATCATAAACATCACCTGGCTTTCCTCCTTCATTGCAACATCCTCTATACTCTGAGAAGGAGCTATATCTAGGACATGTAGTCAAATCTGAACAGAATGGTTTATATGAGTAATAACTTTCTTCGCCTCCGCTTCCACCTTCACCAGCTACATGCCAAGGAGACGATTCAATAACAAGTGAGTGATAAGTTTAGCGCGTTAACAGAAGGCGTACAAGAACAGTAACTTACCATGTGAGCCACCACCACCTCCAGCCGAACCACCAGAACCACCTATTCCTCCCTTTCCATGACCATTTGTATCAAGCGGACTCTCTCCTGAATTACCAAATGTTCCACTAGTTGTCGATCTTGCAACAGCACCAGCATAACCACCACCAATACCGTTTAATTCTCCATCAATTTGAGTACGCTTGGCATAAACAATGAATGTACCAAGGACATTCACAGTTTGGTTGGCAGCGATGAAGAACGTATCAATATCTTCAAAAGTGGTCGTAACATCACGAGCTGTACCCAAAGTTGTAGAATTAAAGAATCGTGGATCATTTGTGTTGCCATTGAGTGACAAATTACCACTCGCATCAAGAGTCAAATTGCCGGCGGAACCATCCGAGTATCCTTCAGTGATTGTACAGAATGTAGTTGGGCTTGAGCTTGGACTTGATGTTGTGATTGTTGTAGGACTCTGTGATTTGATTAGCAACATAAAGTTCACAATGTTAGATAGAACTACGAATCATGCCAAGCACAACAACAAGAATATCTCGTCTCACCTGACAACTATCTCCTGAACAAGTTTCGACGTAATCATTACCCTCAGTCTGCATACGACGGCCAGTTGATTGAATGGAGGCACGATGTGCCATGTATATCTCACGATGCAGTCCAATATCAGTCATGCCCGTGATACCAGCACGAATACTTTGACGATGATGATGATACCCCTTCGACTTGTCTATAACTCGAACACGAGCAGAAGGATTGGCCATGGGAGGATCTTCGACAGTAACAGCCTTGGGGTCTTCTGACTGAGGAGATGCGACACCAGCTCCACCATCTTGAGGAGGTACACCTGTGAAACGATTACGAAGAAACCTGCCAAATAGACCCTTGGAACGAGTAGTAGATACGTTCTTTTTGTCTTCTTGGGCTTTGTCAAGAGCATCTTGAAGAGCAGGCTCAACATCCAACTTGTAATCAACATCCTTCTTCTCGACTTCCTTGGTATCAACTTCCTCGTTTGATGATTCTTCGTCTTGAGCAGGGTCTTCTACGACTTCTTTTGGAGGAAGAGAAGGAGGAGACTTGGATGATAAGACGTTGCACCTGTTCGAATTGAACAAGATCTTCACTTTACCATCATGGAAGGCAAGGTGGTCATACTTGTCATGAAAATCTCCATCTGACACGGTGAAGGAGTCACTCATTAATCCGGTATCAGGATCTTGGTAGTTGAGACGAATAGAAGCTCCATTCTCGACACTAGCTGTCATCACTGCCACATCTCCTGTTTCCATACATTCTATGACATCACCAGTAATTGGGTCAACGATGCTTTTGGCAGTAAACTTGTCTCCGTGTGAGTGGACGCTGAGATCAATTCCAGAAACATCTTGTAAATGACCATAACCAACCTCATCTGAAGGACCGACTTCCAAGACCTTGGTCCTCTTGACCTCTTCTCGTGTTTCCGAACCATCTCTGACATTTGACTGATTAAAGAAGAAAAACTGAACAATCATGGCTGCAACGATAAACACCGATATTACGATGGCACCGACGGATGTCCGCTTCCACTGTTTTGTCTTCTCGGCTTGCTTGGCATTTGCTTGTTTCAGGGCCAAGTTCTTACCGCCCATGGTATAGGCATCTCTTAGGAGTCTGTTCATCTCCATCTCATCCAACACACCATCCCTGTTCTCGTCGTAAGTAGCAAAGGCCTTTTTTGCAAATTTCTGAAACTCCTCTTCATCAATTTGATCAATGTAATACTGACTTGTCAATTTGTCTTCATCGATATCATCACGCATGAGATGGCGAGACAACATCTTGGTTAATCTGTTTCTCTTCTTCTCTTGTTTTGGATCAGGTGGTGCAGGAGGAGGAGAGAACGAAAAAGACGGATCCTCTTCATCATACTCAGTGCTCATGATATGCGATGATTGTATCTCTGTTTTTGTTTGGGAGATGAAGGGAGAGTTGGATTGAGGTTTAGTAATGTGTTCACAAAGAACAAAGATACAAGATGTATGAAACCCGAACGAACAAAGAGAGTACGTACCTTGGGAGTTGTTATTAACTACCTGAGCTGTTGTAAGAGATGAAAGGAAGGGCAAAAGATGGCGAGAAAGGAATGTAATTACAACCCGTAGTAGAAGCAAAGGAACAGCTCAAGTCTAGAAAACACGACACATCAACAACACCGAGATCAATCAATCAACACAAGCCTAGACCCAATCAATAACAGAAAATATCAATCCAAAATCCAAAACATAGATGCCTAAAGTTGTCTTGGGGGTGTTGAAAAGCTTGTCTTGGGACTTGGGGGCAACATAAGGAGGCATGAGGAGGGAGAGAATGGACGAAGCCACTTTAGTGATCTTCCAATCATCACTACAACTGTTAACCTTGTCTGATCAATTGTGGAAGAGCTTAGACCAAGTCGAGACTCTGAGAATGTTGCCTGATTGTTACGAGTCATGAAAGATGTATGAGTATACTTTTTCAAAAGATGACACAAGATGTGCACATGTAGTAAGAACAAAACGAACTCACTTATATCAAACGAGCACGTGTCTATTCCCAAACTTGAGCTGATGCACGAATCTCAGGCAGAGTAGAATTAGATGCCGTACATTGCCATCCGTGCCTGGAGGACTCGCCTCATACACTCTCGCGGCTGCTGCCGTCTTATGTCCTTGCCTTCGTTTGGTGAGGTGAAGACTGGGGCTAGTTGCTCATGTATCACGAAGAAAACCTTCTACTCGGTGGAGATAGTACCCTTCACTTAATCTAGCACCAAGGATATATGTCCGAGCCTGCCCCCCAACTCGAGGGAACCGAAAGTTGCACTCCTCTGTCATGAAGATAGACGAAAATCAACCTCTTCAGGCAACACTTGAGACACTTGAGAAGATAGGAAGGCAAGGCACTCCTCACTTGGGCTTCCAAAGTACTACGAGTGTAAAAGGCAGTGGGAAGCTGATCTCTCTCGGTGAGCATGGAAAGAAACTGAAAGGACTTCTCCTCAGCTTGTGACTTAGATGGAACCTCGAGGAGGGACTACTCTTTGCCAACATCAGACTAAGCCAACCTAACAACCATAAATCCTTCACGTTAATCATCTTGAGGGTATTTGGCACCAGCCCGTAGCAGATCTAGATGAGACCTGGGGGTTGTAAGTGGTGGTGCACACAGGCTAGATTCCAAGTTTAATGCCATGCCCCACATTAAGAAGTATCCCCTCCGGCATGATACAAAAGCTTCTCCGTGTTTCATTACTCGACTCGACTAGCATCCAAGATACCCGCCAACTTTGACAACAGTCAATAGTCCATGCAGATAGACGGCGAATATGGCATAGAAGGGCTATGCTTGGTAGTCCGTGTTCATCGAAAAGATACCACCTTCGTTGAATTGTGCCTTGTCAGAATCAACTCTCAGAGCCCGAGATGGGAAGGCCACCCATCAGTTTGTCCTCTTGGGTATTGATGTATCGCTTTGATCTCTTCGGGCAGGACGTATTCGGCGTAAATGTTTGCCACGGTCTGATATAAGAGTGAGAACGAGAAACATTAACATCAAAGTTGATGAGTATGAAATTTAGAACATAAGATGTGCACAAAACACAACATGTTATATGGATGAAGACAAACAAATAGATACTCACCCCATAAAATTAACTACTTGGTCATCTCCAAACGACCTGACTAAATTTGCCCCGCCTTTACAGAGCCACCTCCCACTCATCAGCACTTGAGCTAATGTTTATCAAAAGTACCCTCCCGTCGGGTAGATGGGGAGGAAAGTAAGAGTGTATCAGTATCTGTTATATCACTGACCACCACAAGTCCAATACGTACTAAAGACCCCATTACTTCTCATATATAGATATTATCCGTATCTGGGTATTAATCTGGAGAGGGCTTGTTTGATATTTTATCATAGGTGGAGGTAGTGGAGGTGACGATAACCAATAATCCAAACTAGCCATTCTCATATTTAATTGATACAGACGTATAGTCATAGTGTGGTATGTTGTGGTGTAGTATAGTGGGGTGGTTACAATCCATTGTGGCAGATGGTTAATCTCGGAGAAATTCTGTAATGCGGGAGCTCTATTGCTTCTCACCCCCCGCATGCATAATATGGATAGAATGTAGTGTATCTATTTATTTAATCTTGGTGTACTTCCCCGTAGTGAGGTGGCGGTGAACATGCCGCGGAGAGCTCCGAGGAGGCCGTACGAGATGCTTAATAAAGTAATCTCTAACAACTCACAAAAAATAAAATAACCATCACCATCAAATATCAACACCGTACGATACCCTCCCACACTCTATTTAAATCCAAATGAACTGCCAACTTACCTTTATATATCTTCGGCCTTCACAATATAATCCGAAAGGTATATTATGACTTATGAATTACGTGCGCTCTGTTTATAATAGTAGATAAAGACAAAGACATAAGATAGATGCGTGTTGAGATGAGAGCTGTATGAGTATATATAATCTGTGTTCACAAAAAGACAACAGAATCGAAGGCGGCGCCAACAATATCGATCCCATGTCCAATCCCATACACCACTAACATAGACTATCACATATATCTATCCATGTACTCTCGACGACATCAGTGGCAGTAGTAGATGAGAGGTAGATATGGTGGCAAATGATTTTTTTTACTTTTACACGCCATCGCAGCCACCACCATTGCGATTGCAATAACATATCAATAAACTACCAACATAAACAACAATATTAATAATCCCTTACTTTGGCCTTACCTTTACTAATAGCAAAAAATACAATTCTAGTATCATCTGTATCGATCACACACAAAACATCTGGCCATGGCCAGTGGGCCAAGTTCATTCAAGTGCCAACAAATAACATAGAAGCAAAAATTCAAAGGGAGATAGTGAGTGACATGAGAAATGTCGTAGGTATCTTTAAAAGGTATGTAGAAGAGTTCTATCTCCTGACTCAAAGGACAATTTTAGGTTTAGACTGATTTATATGGTCTTTGGAGCTGAAGGCTGATGCGTCTGTGCCTCCAAGTCATGTAAATAGTAGAAACAACTTTCGTCTTCACAAAATGATTCATAATTCACTTCTTCTTCTTTATCATCGTCACCACCGCCTCCTCCCTGTCGTCGTCTCACATACAAATATGACTGATCAATTCCCAAAGCATACCGAACTTGTGTAATATATTGTGAGAATGATGACGAGGGATTTCCGATAAATACAGTACTTAGTATACCCAACATGATATCACCACTCATTGTTGATATATCATTCGGCACTACTACAAAGTTCTTCCCAATTATTGGATCATTCTTCAATCGATCAATAACTTGATTATTCTGTCCATCAGTTATCATTAATATAGTATTATTCATCATATGTAATGGTGTTAAGATTGATGATATCAAATTAGGTGGATAATCAACTGATGCTGTAGGGTCAACTCCATAATGACGATGTGATTCTTCTAAGAATTGTTTACCCTCGAATGACCTACTGTGTATAATTGTATATTTGGTTGTTATTGGTTTCGTAATGCCGATACTTTTGAGGTATGCAATTCGTTGCCCCTCCTCTTTAGAAGCATCATCATCATCATCGCCGCCTTTACCAAAGAAGGCATGATATGATTTACACATTTCAACAACTCCATCACTTTTTGGACTATCTATCATTACTCGACTAGTAATGTAATATAATTGTTGTATAATATAATGACGATGTTGTATCATATCATATTGTGTATAGTCTTTATTGTTGTATGGACTTACATAATCTCGAGCCCATCGTGTACTTAGACTGTATAAACTTGGTTGATATTGAGGATCGATATTGTTGTAGAATAATATACCCAATCTATCCTCTAATTCCTTTTGATTAGCTTTTGTGGAACTAACGTCTAAACCTAAGTATAATTTGGACAATGTCGAATCCATCGGATAGCCAGTACTATGTATAACCAATGCAACATTGTCATGATCACGTGCATAATCAAAAGCATGGAAGAATGCACGTATTTGATTCCCAGTTCGACCGTGTATATGCTCGATACGATGATCTAATACTATTGCATTGTTTAATGTTCTATTCCAATTTGTCATTCCATACCTTGATGTAGGTTGTATGTATGGTAGATTGTTGATTGTATGACCACAGAGTTTGATATGCTTGGGAATGTTATGGTTTGAGTTGTTTGATTCACTTGTTGATGTTGAGTTGCTTGTGGAGGCGGTTGCATGACTTTGTGACAATTCCGCGTTATTATTATTCTTTAGAAGTGATATAGAAACAAAGAGTAGCAATACTACAAACGTTCTTATGGAGCGTAGAGATAGTCGTTTAGGAGGAGGGCTGATGCCACCTCTCATGTTGACATACTTTTGTGATACTAAGACCGATCTAAAGCTTTGTCTCTGGACTCGTAAGTAGTAGGTGGAAGTACATTGAGTGAATGAAATAAATCATTAGCTGATTGATGAGACATATGAATGACATAGGTAATGTATCATCGCATATTAACATATACTTTGATGCATAAAAAAATGCAAAAACACATCATCACATGACATAACATGATCAAGCCCCTTATCAACGAGATAAGAGCTTCCCCGCCGACATCATATATTAAATAATAAAATCATATCCTACAGAGAGTGGTAAGAGTATACCATATGCCATCATCACCATTTCATGACTATACCACCAACATAAACATCCTCAAAAATTGCTAAAAAATATCTCTGTTGTTTTGTAAGTTGATATCTCCACTCATACTTACAATGTCATGAAACTACTACTGGTGCATATTCAATAAGAATGTGTTCTATATATATTGACTACTCACTCTTCTTTGCCGCTCATCTATCGTAGCCAGTTCCTCTTTGTCAAGCTGCCGATGGATAAATAAGCCTATCTAGGATCCGAGCACTGGAAGTTTGTCATCGGGGCCCCGATGCATCATCAAGGTGCTATCCCTGTAGCTAGCCGCCCTTCTATCCTACTTATTATGATGTGATAATTAGTGTTATAGAGACTTATCCTATTGAATGTTCGGATGGTTACGGCCCTGTGAAGTATAGAAGATTTCTCCCAAAAACAGTTTTCCATTTTCGCATAACATGAAAACTAAAGATAGCAACACACACCAAAAACGAAACTATCGATATGCGTACTGATCTTATCAACAGTAGCCGTCAAGGACAGCATATAAAGTAACGAGCCGTGTAGCTTAATGTGCTATTATGACCGTTTGACGTCGTCGTTGTTCGACATGACGATACTCAATACGTATAGCAATTGAGCACAAACAAGAAGTGGCGACATCTAACATAGTTGATGTGTGACCAAGGAACCGATGGGAAGATTTAGGCCCAAGACAATAGAGACACCACTACTATTGAAGGGATCGATATACTTTTCAGATTCCAAGATGGGTATAGGCCTATTTGCAATGCTGACAGGGTATATATCCTTCCATAAAAATATACCGAGCAAAAAAAAACATAAAAAAAACATAATCTAACACAATGACAAAGAATACATCAATAACGACAAGGATGATGTCAACAACAACATATCTATCTCAACTTCATGGTATTCTAAAAGCAATATATTCCGGAGGAGGTATCACAGGTCTATCTTACATACTATCATCTCAACCATATGCATGGCTGCTTGCTACACATCTATCGCCCACTGAAATTGGTATTAACAATGATAAAACATATGGCAATGTTGCATTACCAACTCCAAGTTGTGAATACTATACCCATGCAATCGATGTCAATGTCACAGCAACAGTATCCATCTATCATCCTGGTAAAGAGAATGGTATATTATTCTGTAGTGTTGCCGCATATGATGTGCACGGTAATCCTCTATTGATTAATGATGAGTATGATCAGATAACACCATTGTCTTGCGAAACTGCAACAAAGACATGGACTGGACCAATCATATTAGTTGCTAGATATTATAAATCATCAAACTTACGATGTAAATGGGTATCACAAATCAATAAAGAAGAATGGAGTTTACCCACCATCAGTTTGATCGATACTAACAATGCACAACAACATCATCAGCGTCGTCTTCTTCCAATTGCATCAGTAGAGCAGCAACAAGCATTCACCAATCGGATACAACCATTCCTCCAACGTACAGTTATCAATGTAGCACCTCAAAAACGATTAGTTCCATCATCATCATTAGATTTGATAGTTGATAATGGTAGAGGACTTTTTCCAAACCCTCGTAGTTATTATTCATTTGTTAATCCAAACTTTCATGAAAATAATAATGCCATTGGTATAAAGTTATGTATGAGACTACCATCTTATCATACAAGACAAGAATTGGATATACTCTTTGCTGATGTTATGGTTGTTGATATGTATAGTACACGAACTGTTGCTTCATTACCAAGTGATACACTTGACAGTGACGCCTTCTCTCATCATGAGGCCGTGAATGGTACATATTGGGGAGAGAAATTTACATTATACATTCTACTAGCTGGTGTGGACATTCCACCGGAAATTGCTTCGGCTTTGGCATCTGATACAAACAAATTCTTGTTACGATGGGACAAGACAACATCTGTTCCTGGATTAGTCTATCGTTTAGTAGTTAATCGTGATCTCGATGTAGATGAAGAAGGTAGTTTGAAAGATGAGCTAAAAGGAAGGAAGGATAATATATCTTTGGAATGGATAATGTAGGATTAATGCTATCGTCTCTTAGCAAAAACATGAGCGTGTAGCCAAGCCTACATAATCTAGAAACATCTTACTTTAGTACCTTATTTACTCACAAAGTACCAAGCTGATTGAAGCAACTAACATCTTAACCTTTAATCAATATCATTAGAAGCATCACCTCTGCTTTCCATATTGTACTCATTATGAGTCAACCACGGATGTTCACAGACTTGTTCCAAACTCAATCTATCAGCTGGGTTTAACCAAAACATACGCTGGAGTAAGTCCATTGCATCTATCGATAATCCGACACGTCTATCTGTTAATATTTGTACCAAATGTCCCGTGGACATTAGTTTAAAGTTCTCATCTGACATCTTTGGTTCCTCCCATGGCTGAAATGAGAAAAGGTTTGTGATAGGTAGTTGATTAGAACAAGTATGTATGTTCGAGCTTGGTTGGTGAACAAATAGATACTACTACTCTTACCGGTATCCCCGTGAGCATAATAAAGAGAATAACACCAGCCGCCCAAAGATCCACCGCTGGTCCATCGAACGGTTCCTCACTCAGACATACCTCCGGTGACAGATAATACCATTTTCCGCAGGGCGTCTGAGGTGCAATCAATGCCCGTTCGTCTGGATGATAACTACTAGAATTGACTATATCATGACCATTATCATTATCATCATGTAACGAAGGGATTCGTAAACACATTCCCAAATCTATAATGTAGACATTGCCATCATGTACCATGAGGTTTTCAGGTGACATGTCTCGGTGGGCAACTCCTGCTCGTTTTAGGCATGTCAATCCCTGAATAGATGTGTGTGGATGAAATGAGGTATCAGTTAGTCACAACATACACATGCACAAACAAAAACTCACAGTCAAGATCTGTCTCATCCAATACCTAGCCTCCGGTTCCGAAAATCTACTTTTATTCTCAATTTGATCTAATAATCGTCCACCGGTACAGTATGGTGTAATACTATACAAATTAACATCATCTGATAATAAGTCTAATGGCATGCAAATATGTGATACTTCACTTTCTATTTCAATATTGTGTAGTGTTGTCGATGACGGAGGTGATTGTTGTTGTTGTTCATGGAGTAACCTCCTTCTACCACCCTCAACTCTACCATTTCCATCCCTCATTCTACTATTGTTCTTCTCAGTTTGACTATGATTCCTCCACCAACGTTCCAAGTATTGCAACGCACTAACCTCCTTAATAGGATCCTCAGCCAATACATCTCGCTGACTTTTAATATGTTCCCAATTCATTTCTTTAATAGCCACTGGTTGATTTGATGATGTTTTATAGTTGATTGTTATCCAATACTCTTCTTCTTCTTCCTCGTGGTGTTGATGATATGAAGGAGAAGATGGAGAAGTTACCATAACTTGGATTGGACTATCTAACTTAGTTAACATGGTGCCATATCGTACTTGTCCATATATTGCATTGTGTAACTTACTTTGTAACCAGTATGCACGTCCGTGATTACCTTGCTGATCATGATCGTGAAGATCGTTATCTTGTGGTATAATAACCTCATCAAGTGTATGGATTAGATAATCTACATTATTTATTGTTACATATTGCAATGATTGTTCCTCACCCCCATGTTTATGATTACTACCTGTAGACGACATGATCTCACGTGCCATATAATCATTACATGGTATTAAGCATTTCACATTATTATATAATATTGTACTTGGTATATATTCTGCATCTGGGAATGGTATTGGATGTTTTGAGATTGAGGAGGATCCCGGATAATCTGTATTTGTTGAATGTTGGTGATTATAACTTTGTTGTTGTAATGGTTGTATATTTTCCAATTGTTGATATTCATGATGGTCCAACTGCTGTTGTTGTTGTTCATGATATATCAATTCCTCAGCAACATCCTCTTGGTCAGCCATCAAAATTTCATGCTCACGCTCTCGTTGTTGCTCTTCTTCTTCTAACCTCCGACGTATCTCCCACTCACCATATGTAATAGATGTTCTTAATCGTGCTCGACGGTCATGACGTGAAAATCTTGCATTGACCATATCTTCATAATCTTGTGTTTGACGCGGTTGCAATTGCTGGAAGATAGGCGTTTCACGGGTTTTAAAGGAGAAAGAGAGATGACAGTAACTTTTAGTACATTGAGATTTGCAACGGCAATCAAATAAAAACATACTAAGGTCAAATGAAGTGATATTAAACCATCGAGACTTTATATTGAACACTTGAATTTCATATGATAAAACATATACAAACACGGACTTTCCCGTTGTTGTTGAGGTGGTGGTGGGGGCTGATGGAAATTAGTATCAATCCATTCAATTTCATCTTCATGTCGGACATATTGCAATTGACGATGTGGTGCTGATATTTTAGAAGATTTGGGATATGATGGCGTGAATGTATATGATATATTGATGCCATTTAGTAGCAGTAGCAGTTGTTGTAGAAACCTCATCTTTGTATCTAATTAATAATTATCGTTTTTTGATGGCTCGGTGCATGTATGTTGTGATATGTTTCTTTTGAGCCCTCAATTGCAATGGAAAAACGATACACCTAAGATATCCCTAATCGATGAATGGAGAGCTGAGTTAGTAGGCCGGTGTATGTATTAGAGAACTAATGAAGCTTATATCGTCAACATATCGATATCTCTTACAAGCCGTTTTATGAGAATTTAGAAGAGCAAAAAAAGATATCCGTCTCAGTGCTCGGGCGGTATCCTTTTATGAGAGTTATGCCAGCCGGAGTTAGGAGTTTTGAAGTAATGATCTGCCTGAGTGTGAGCTGACTATTTGACCGTCGACAATTCACTTTCCTACCTATCCTACTATTGTTTGATTGACCACAGGTAAGATATTCTGCCAATTATTCGGGGTGTGTGGCGAGGGATTCATCAAGTTTTTTATTGGTATCGTAGTTCTGATTTGATGGCAAATTTTTCTATTGATGGAGTTGATGATGATGGGTAGGAGTGGGTACCTAGTGGATGTTAAAGAGTGTCTATTATATTCACGAAGAAAACGATATAATATGATAATATACCATTTCTACGGTATACTGGAGAGTTTTTGCTTAGTAGTGTAGGCTGTAGGCATGTCTATTATCTAGATTGGAAAACATTTATAGGATTTAGTACAATATGGGGATCTACTATCTCTTACTAACCCTTGTCTCCTTTGTCTTTGTACACAAACAGAATCTGAAAAGTATAAAACAACCCGTATCTCTCTAGAGAATAGCCACAATCTTATCAATTCAGCACAATACACACACATCACACAAACCACAATGTTGAACTATCATGAGATGACAATGAACGAACCACGTGATTCACCCCAACGTCAGAAACAATTCTTGGTAATATGCGTTATTATGACAATCACGACATTACATTCTGCATTATCGGCTGGATTATTATCATCAATGTCAATTACAGTTGATACCTTCCCCAGCAATGGAAGTGGTGGTGAATTTGTATACAAATTAATGAATAAAGATTATGCAGCATCCACAGGTACAATACGTACAATATCATCTGATTTAAACATTGTCGAAGATGGTACACAATCGAATTTAATAATTGCCGAGGATACGGAAGGTAAGGTAGTAACAGATACTGCTGATTTGTTATATTCGATATATTTAGATGATGCATCATTGGTACCGGGAGGTCAGACACGATTTGTTAGTGGTGTGTTGTTATCTAGTAAAGTGTTGGGTAGTAGTGGTAAGGAGATGAAGAAGCAATTGTTAAATGTTAATTCAAAGATCCTTGCGGATGATGATAAGAAGAAAAAGTCGGAAACGTCTTTGCATTCAAAAGATGTACTTTATGAAATTGGTAATTTGCCAAAGGTTAATGCAGCTGTTATGACACATCCATTCACTGCCGGGGCGATGTCGGCTATACTGCAATCATACAAGGTGAGTTGTTTGTTTGTTGTTTGTTTGGGGTGTTGTTTATAGTATATAGTGTGGTCACGTTCTTGTTCTGCTCATCAATTCCCCACTGTCCCCAAACTATATCAGATTGTCCCCAAGTTCAAGGCATATGCAAAAGTGAACAATGTTAGTGGCAGTTTTATTATCATCTCAACATGCAGTGCTAAGCAAAGTATGTGTACATATTACATGGTGAGTTTATGACAGGGCGTGTTTAAAGGATGTGTAGTCGAGGGGATTGTGAGATGTGCTTGCTGGGTATTTGTATGTTAGTCCATCTTCTCTCACCCTCGTATACCTTCCTTCATCTTCTGCACCTCCCACACAAACAGCCACTATCCAAACAGGATAAATTCTACCTCGGTCATCCAACCACAACTGAATATGCAAAGCAATTCGAGAATATTGGTACTCTCGAACGCTGGGGTATTGAATTCTTAAAAGATGGATTGTCAATTGGTGGTATACACTTTGGTAAGGTATTCAAGGGTATTAGAAAGCTAGTCTTTGGTGGAGGAAAGACGAGTACAGGGGATGAACTATAGGATGAGTTATAGAGGTATGGTGGTAGTTACACACAATTTTGGGAGATCTACAAGTATATTTTTGGGTTATATTGGGGGGGTATGAGCTACACTGCTTTATTCTTGCTGGACATTAAACATTTTTGAGCTATCTTGTGGGATGTTGTTTCTTTTGGGTAGCAACAACTGCTAACAAACATTTCAACGAACGGACACACTCTTCAGCTACCATCTTAACACTATCGTCACCGGTATTATTTAGGGTTTGAATAGTTGTGGAAAGGACTGATTCCAGTTTTGTCATCTGTCCCTCGTCGACAAAGTAAGATATGAACAGCTGTTTGGCATCATCATCACCATCGTTGTCTTCATCCACCAACTCCTTGCTCGACTTGGCAAGCAGTGCCTGCAGAGCAGTCAAGGACTCGCGACTTGTTTGTGTTCCACTACTACCACAAGCAATATCAGTGAGGAGCGTCACGAGAGTTATCCAGTGCGGCATTATTCTTTGTGGCGGTGTACCCTCAATGAGTGATGATAGAATGATGGTATGGCTCAAGCGAGTACTTTCAGAGTAGTGATGATGTGAACCATCTTCTTCAGACGAGTTGCCACTCGTTTCTGCCAATAGCATATCGTTATCACTACTACAAATTCTCGGACATATCAATGGAAGGTAGACTGCTGGGTCAATGTACTTTCCGATGAGACACAATACTTGCTGAATCTTCTCGAGTATCTTCCAATGATCGTTTGCACTCTGGGATGACTTTTCAATGTCAACAGCCTTTGATATTGAGGTGAGAGTATGTTGGAAATCTTTCACCGAATGCTCTTCACAATAGACCGTCAAGATTAGCAACAGCTCAGCAGATCGTTTTCGTGTTTCATCTCTCCAGTTATGCAACTCATCTAACATTGCAAGGAAGAAACGACTGCTATTGGCACGAACGAACAATCGTGCTCCGAGACTTGGTCTACGAGTAAAGGGCTTTGGTAAATGATTGTGGTTGTAATCAATTGTATCATACTCTCCATCTACACCAAATTGACGTCTTTCAATCACATCATCTTGGTGTTCTTGCTCGTATTGCAATCCACACTTTTCAAGACACTGCAACGCTTCATCTTGAACTTGTTGCATATCATCATTAATGAAGGACAAGACATATGGCAATAGACGTTGTTGATGATCATATCTATCTGGGAGGTAGACTAAAAAGTATGATAACATCTTACAACAACGGAGACGAACACGATGATTCTTATGCGAGGCAAGTTCAGCCAAAGCGTTGACAGAAACACTACACTGAGAATTGTAGAATGCAGCAATTGGAAGGATCTAGGACGAATGATGAATGGTAAGAGTTGGTTATGTTGTGAGTATGAACACAAGATATGGTCAATGTCATCTACTCACATTCTCTTCACGAAATCCAACAAGATCAGACAAGGCTGTAGTTCCGGCACCCTTTCTCTTTGCTTTATCAGGGACACAAACACTAGTCTCAAAGAGATCAATAGCACCTACAATCACATTTGTATTTCTATGTCTACAGTTTGGTAGCGCAGATCGTGCCAGGCCCGTAGCAAAGTACTTGGATATCTGTTCAAAACGCGGGATACGAAGTAGTTGAACTAGTAATGAAGATGCCTCAATCTTTACATCAGGAAATGGATCTTGTAAACAAGAGTATAATGAGAAGATAATGTCGGGATAGTAAGCATCAAGGCTTTGTTCGGCATTAGTGGTAACTATTCCTCGAACAAGACATTTCAATGTAGCAGTGAGCTCGAGACGCACTTCTTCATTAGGCTCAATAACTTGAAATGAAGAACTGCCAGCTCTGTCTTGACGATTGGTTGCTCCTCCTCTCTTGTAGAACTGGTGTTTTTGGCTGTCTTGAACAAAGATCTCCTGGTCTTTATCGTATGAACATGGTGGATATCTTGCACACAATGCTGGAATCAGATAGGGAATAGTATGCCTTGCAATAGTACAGGAATCAGTACCACGAGCAAGGAGTAACGACTGAAGACACTTCAATGAAAGCAACCGGCACTTTTCAGACTTTTTGTCTCCAATGAGTTGAATCAAGGAGCTTCCACATGTGTTCAATATCACTTGTAGTCGAGCTCGTGTTTTGTCTAGGTTGTTCTTGTCGTCGTCGTCATTATCTTCTACCAAAGACTGCATTGGTATTGAATGTTGAGTCGACACTTGACCTCTAAGCTTGACATGTTTATCATTGTTGTTGTTGTATGTTGGAGGGTAGGCTAGTTTTAGGGGTAGTGGACAATTCATTAGCAATGAATTGATTGTATCATTGAGCTTGATTAATGATTCTACTCGAGTAGAAACATCACCGCTTTTCAATGCCTGTGCTACTCGTTCAATCCTCCACGAAGTGTTGTCACAGTTGTTGTTAATGGAGGAAGATTGTTGTTCAGGTAGTTCATCTTCGTCATCAGAATCACAACAGCAAGAGATGGCTGATGTTATTACGTTCTCACTTTCGTCTAGTCCGCACAAGATAATATCGGTCGACTCTACATTGATATTTTGAGTAGGCGCTGCAGTCGCTTCATCATTGTTGCTATTTGTTGGTTCAACATTCTGCAGAGACGTACAAACGGCATCAATATCAAATGGTTTGTCTACAACCTTGATTATATCAAGCCTCTGCTGTCGTCGTGCAGATTCCTTCTTGATCGTAACGCGAGACTCAAGAGGAGAAAATGTACTACAGCTATCATTAGTATCTTCGTTCTTTAATGAATTCCATATACTATCAATATCGGTAGTAGTAGTAGTGGTAGTGGTAGTGGTGGAGTAGTTAGCTGTCATCTTGATTGTTGAGCAGCAATCGAAGTCGAAGGTTGAGGAGAGGTAATGAGATTAGTTAAAGTTAGTTAGTTAGAATGAAAATGACAAGAGAGTTTGAGAGAACTTTTTCACTCCTCTTCGATCTTCTCAACAAAAGAAAATGAATGATACTAACAATGGAACACTATTACTCTCCTCACAAACAACAAGCATCACATCAACCACAGCTGGAAACCACCACGCCCACCAATCCATTATCAACTCTAAATGATGATGCTCGTATATTGAATGGTGGAATTCTAGGACGACATTCAGTCAAATGTAATTTCAGTACACGTCTAACTGGTAGGTTTTACAACGATGGATCTCTCGAACGTGCTACATTCCGTAAGAGTCGTCTTGTGGAAATGCAGGGTAGGAAACGACGTCTTGAGAAGGAATATCAATTGGAAGAACGACGTGTTAATGTATTGGAAGAACGGTTGATTGAGACTGAACAGGCAAGAGATGATGCACATGAAATGATTGTTACAATTGAGAAAGGATTGGTACAATTTCAAACAAGTATTCGTCAACGACAGGCAATGAAATTACTTCGTGATATGCAGTACGAATTATACATGAAACAATTAGTTGCACAATTCTTTCAATGTCATTATCGTGGTTGGAGAGGACGACTGGAGGTTAAGGCTCGTCAAAATGAGTTGAAAAGGAAGCGTAGAAACACCTCAGCTTCCTACATACAAGCCAGCTATAGACGTTTTTCTCAACGAAGATATTATCTTGATTTGTTATCAGAGAGGGAAAGGATTAGTAATCAATCAGCAGCCTGCATCCAATCTATGCTGAGAATGAAAGTAACACGAGAAATGTATCAACTTGAAATGAAGAAACGTCAAGATGGTGCACAGACGTTGCAACGAGTATGGCGTGGTACTGTGGGTAGACTGATTGCCGATAAGATACGTCAAGATCTTCTCCGAGCAAAGAGAGAAGCTGAAAAGCCAAAGAGAATACCCCTACACATGCGGAGATACAGTACATATGGTTCGTCGGCTTCTTCTAATGCTAACAATAATAGTCAGCAGCGGAGAGGAATACCAAACAACAATACTGGAGGAGGATCAACGAAGAAGCGTGATGCTCGGATGAGACGGAGGAGCAGTGATGCCATGATTATAACACAAGGGAATGGTCGGTTGTCCTCTTTGGCGAACTTTCAACAGTGTTCATCATCGTCTAATAGTATTGGTAACTGTGTATCGGATGAGAATGATAGCGTAGGTAGTGCCTTGACATTTCAAACTAATGCTAGCTCTGACTTGTCATTTAGAAGAAGGAGGAGGAGACCGACAGAGAAGCAGTGGCCGTCTCCACAGAGAGTACTCAATTCTCATCGACGAGCTACCACTTTACAACAACAGCAACAAACGAGTACTAATAACAAGATCAATTCAAGAAGGTCATCTCTTGAACGACGGAAAACTGTATCTGGTGGCGGTGGCGGCACGTCATCGTCAACTTCTTCTTCTTCTACAACAGTGCCACAACATCATACTAATGAGTCTTCACTTTATGAACAGAAGGGACGTTCGCCATTGACTCTGCTGCAGACGACTTGCAACAGTAATGAGGATGAAGCTGATGACGACTCTTCTGTGGATGAATCAAGTAGCAGTGACGAGTCGAGTAGTTCTAGTAGTGATGATTCATCAGGAAACGATGCAATAGACAGAATAGCTGCGGCGGCAGAGGAAGGAAAGATTCCAATATCACCAGCAGAAGAAGAGACAGTCTCTCTTTTAGTTCAAGAAATGATTGGAAAGACAGAATTGTTTCATGATATTGGAATGCAATCTTCTACATTTCCTGTGTTTTCTGAGAATGAGGATGATTTGCAATGATGGAGTCGTGACTCTGTCTATCTTTGAGTATTGGTAGTCTAGGGTGTGTTTATAATATTTCCTACCTAAAAGTGATCTTAACCAACTCAATCCTATTATCCATTTCGAAGTGCCTCCATACCATAGACTACTCCTCCCATTAGTGTCAAAGTATACCCGAATGCAGCAGCTGCTGAATGGCCACTACCACCAAAAACGATTGAGCTTATCCCAACTGTGGCTATACTTCGTACATTACCCAGTAAACTAGTTGCAACAGGAGAAGTTCGATTTACCAAAATTATGGATCCAATCATTAAATAAGACAATAATCTCCATGGATTGTCTTTCATATAAATGAGGAATGCGGCAAATTCACTAACTTCTTCTCCTGCCGTCTCACTTACTCCTTCTTCTTGGGATGTAATTAGTACATCCCAGGGGAAGAGATAGGCACTTAGCATTACCACTTGTTCACAGCTCAAATAGAAGAGTAAAGAAAGAGGGTTAAGCTCCACATTTTCTGAATTGGATTGATTCTTCTTTTCTATCGTCGTCGTCGGACCATAATCATTCTTAATTCCATTATTATTGTCATCTTCTTCTTCTCCTTGGTGATGCATCAATACACTACTCAATACTAATCCAATTCCACTAAATGCTGAGGCAGCTAGAGCATATCCAGCACCCATCATGATATACCTTGGATTATCAGCACTCTCACTCTCTGCATAGACAGCCCGACATGCACCAATCCCAATCAAACTTAGTGCAAACATCCGTCCTTTACTATATACCTGTCCTTCGATACATGTAGTTATGAACGCAACAAATATTGGCCCCTTTTTTGAGTTATGGGAAAGAAGAAAGGGTAGGAAGAGCATAAGAATTGTGAACCAAAAAGTACACATCTTACGCATATAATATTACTTACACACATTAGGCAAACTTTAAATAGTTGTAATGGTATGATTGTTAATGACTCATTGGCAAAGGATGAAGATATTGTTTGAAATAGTGCCACCGCTGATAATGGTATGACATGTTGTTTAAATATTTGTAACGATGGCAATATTATTGTCAGTACTGGATGAGACGGAGGATTGGCACTACTACTCTTCTTTGCTACAGACGATTGTTGTTGTTTGGATAATAATGAATCTCTTTCCCACTTTCTACTTAAACATATCAATACTAAACTTGCTATAGCATTCGTTAACTTTTGTACCAATGCATAACACAACGGGAAGTTGAAATTTGGTACATTCCGTAATAAGTTGGAATCATATATACTCAATGATACACCTAGTAGTAAATCAATGAGCATTAATAATGGTACAATCACTGCTTGATTATTGGTGAGTAACCTCGTACAGGAGCAGCAGTAGTTTTTTCTCCTTTTAGATAGCTCTGGTGTATCGGTGGTTTCTTCAATTAACAACATCCGCTCTTCGACTTCTTCGTCATCTCCTTCATTAATGTTACTCATCATTTCAACATCTAAGGAGATAATCAGGAGAGTAAACTCAGTCAAGTAACATGTTGCAAGAACACATCATATGCAACACAATAACTCGTTCAATCCATAACTTCATAGGGAATAAAGACATACCTAAGAACTTTGCATAACTGTTTAATCTACGGAATGACTTTCGTCTACCGTACAAATCTGCCGATTCATACCAAGTTGATGATCTTCTCCTACCACCTCCACTACTAATATTGCTACCATTTCCACTTACTGCTGTATGTCCCGAAGATAAATACAATTGACTTAATTCAGTTCCACTATTGGAACTATAATTCAATCTTGATTCCAATCTACGCAATGATTTTGATATTGATGATCTCTTTAGTAGTAAGCTTCTTCTATTGCCGCTGCCGGTACTACCGCTATTTGTTGACGAAGATGAGAAGGAGGATAATCTAGAAAAGGAGGACATACCACGAGATATTAATCGAGAGGGGCGGAGATCATAGGTATGTGAATTATTATTTTGTGTTACTTTTGTATTGTTACTAAAACTGACAGAACTGCTGCCAGATTCGGAGCGGAGTGGTTTACCATCGCTGCCGTTATCTCCGGCACTTTGTAGTACTCCTGGTGTGCCCATATTGCAATGTTGGATAGGGATAGGCTGTTACACGCTTTGATTGTCAGCCTCATAACCGTCTGCTTCTGGCTATCGGTCATTTCTAATTTTTCTATTTTAGATCCGTTCTATCGCTAAATTCAGCCTGCCAATCGTACAACTGAGAGAATAGAACAATGAGATGAGGATGATGATGATGGCCTTGCTCTTCTTGCTCGAGATATTATTAGTTGTTGTAAGCGGTGGTAGTTTCGGCGGAGATAATGACCTGGATAATATCAGAGTTAGTAGTTGTGGTAGTGCTAGCCAGACAGTTTTATGCAACCCTCGAAGGTATCCTCACATCAATGATCCATCAACTGATGTCCAAGAAATACTAGACATCTATATACATACTGACGACGAAGATAAACTAGCGTTGTCGTCGTTAAGAAGAAGAAGAGGACGAAGAATATACTCAAATCTACTATCAATTCGAGGTGGTGGTGACGGGCAAAATAATAATATACAAACGATAACATCATTATCTCAAATACAAACTATAATTAGCACATCCGATGAGCATCTTGTAGTACTAGACTTTACATCGAACAATTGTCCTCCATGTGAAATGATAGCACCAATCTATAAAGACTTATCTGAATTAGAAGAGTTTCAGCAAGGTGTTATATTTTGCAAAGTGAACGTTACTAATTATCCAAATATAGCAGAAGAGTATAATGTTGACGGATGGCCTACATTTTTATTATTCAAGAATGGTATGGTTGTTGATAGTATAGTTGGTGGACAGGCTGCCAAGGCTGGGCTGTATAGTTTGATAGCAAAGTATCAGTAGTAGTCGTCAGAAGATTGAGGCACCTTTACTTCTTCATTACTTCCAACGATACCGAGTCTATGATGAAGAACTCTCCCACATATGAGGAGACTTAAAGTTACTAATACGTACATTACTTGCCTGAAATATAATGAAATATAACTATTTCTTACATTTATATAGAGGTTTAAAGACCCATTAACTCTCCTCTTCATTATCACAAGCTGAGAATATAAAGAAGCCTCTCTTCACTATCAACTAAACTAACATTCAAATCAAACTTCCAACTCAGACCAAAATCTTATCTAATTTGCAGAGGCATCAGACAAGATCTGCTTGAACGAGAAGGGAGCAAAGCGGATTCCATCAGCGTGGAAAAACTTGTTCTGAAACTCAACCCAATGCAAACGCAAGGCATGCAAGAAACATTCCAAAACATCCATCATGAGTAAAACGCCAAAGGTCGTTCCGGCAAAGATTCCATACCCAATAAAGGTAGCAAACCAGTTGAGGTTAAGGGTGGAAAGCATAGCCTTCTCCCAGAACACAGTGGCAAGTTCAGAGTGAGCAAGGGAAAGAGCCCAAAGACGGAGGTAAGAAGCAGTATTGGAAACCATTCCTAACACAAACTCAATTGTCTCAATGGCCTGGTGGATGAGAATCTCCCCAAAACCATGTTCTTCATCATCCTCGTCGTCATCGTCATGAGCAGAGTGATGGTGTGTAGCCATCTCCTTACTTAGGAAGTAGGGCTTGGCACACAAGAGGACAGGGACGGAAATAAAGGCAATGGCAAGCAAGATGTTCTGAATACCAGCTTGTCCATAGTACATGGGCTCATCGACAGTTCCGGGAGCTAATGCAATGTTGATCAAGGAGGTGATGAGGTTGGGAGGCTGGCATCCGTCGCCAGACCCACCAAAGTCAAGTGGACACTTGTCTTCAAGACTATCGTTGCCCTGGCAGACATATCCCCAAGGAGTGCATGTACCATCTCCTCCACCGGCACAATCAGCCCACACTCCAGTCTGACCATTCACAGTCTCTTGGTAGTCAGCACTTCCCCATCCTGCAGAGTTGGGGTCAAGGCAGGTAGCTGACAACATACGAGAGTTCCAGTTGATACTCCACTTCATGAAAATCAAGATGACCATGTAAACGAAGAGGGAACTAGCAAACGCCACCATGGGCAAGAACTCGAACAAGAAGTCAAGACGCTTGCCAAAGTAAATGGCATTAATTCCCTTCAGACATGTTCCTGAGAACATTTGGAAGATACCAAAGATCACGGACAGCTTCATCTTGAATGAGTTGAAGAAGAGCAGTTCATTGGCAGCAACATGCCACATGGGATCAAGTCCAAATGGGTAGACGGAATCACCATCTCCATACTGTCCTGTCATCTCGGCAACATCTCCTTCCTCGGGCGAATCACTTCCGAATGTCCAACGTGAACCAAAGAGGTTAAGACCAAGTGAGAAGCAATCATTGTACACTAATCCGGCGTACACGGCGAAGAATCCCATCATAACAATCATATAACGTCCAGCGTGCAATCCTCCCGTCATCTCGTCCAACTTGGCCTTATCATTCTTCTCTTCATTCCAAAGTAAGTACAAACCAGCACAGAAGAGGAACAATCCATGTCCAATATCACCATACATAACACCGAACAGGAAAGGGAATGTGGCCGCTGTAAATAATGCAGGGTTAGCCTCTCTATAGCGAGGAATACCGTAGGTGTTGACAAACTCTTGATATCCATACGTAAACTTGTTGGTAGTAAAGTGTGTGGGAGGTGTAGGCCAAGGTTTTGCCACCTGATCAACATGTGACGGCATGTTGTGATCCATATTACTATGGGCGTTGTTAACTGACGCACGGACATCCTCAAACGCTTCGGAGATGACCCATCCTTCACCACGGAGCATACCAGAAACATCAGCCTTGAACATGTTAAGGGTGTGGTACACGGCCTTTTCCCTCAACACAATCCACGTCCAACGTTCGGTATGCTGTGCAAGCATTTGACATAAACGGAACCTAGTATCCTGATTCTTCAATAGGACAGTACGGGAGTCTACCAACTCTTGGGCATTCTCGGTTAACATCCTATCAACTGCAGGGGCGTCATCCATATCGGGAAGAGAGTACCGATGAGCAAAGAATGCATCACAAATCTTCTTCAACTTGGTTTCAATGGATAAACTCTTGAAGAAGACGATGAAGACACACTTTTCAATAAGTGATCCAGTTTCAGGATCAGTAATCGGTTGCTTGATGGGAGCGAACCTAACATAACAATTACCACGTGTGGCCCTGAAAATCATACGTTCAAATCGGACCTTCTCCTCAGTGGACACGACACCGGTAATAGAACTAAAACGCATATCTAATTCAGCACGTGCCTCATCGTCATGCGCACCAGCTAATAATGCACCGGGCTTATTGGAGGAACGTCCTCCTGATAATTCCGATACGGCAAGACGGGGAGCATCAGTCATGAAGAACCGACGTGCCTTCTCAAGGACTTCTTGGAGCTCTACCTTCTCGTTGTATTCACGTGTGAGTTTTTCAGAGTAGGCATTTAATTCCTTAAGTTGGGATTCATATCCTGTGTTTGGATTTGTGTGTGTGTGTTAAAAATAATTAAAGAGAACATGTGATATGCATTAGAAGAAGAGTTGGTAAAATAACATGCAATGTATTGCAAATTTCAAACAGACTCATGGATTAGAATTTTATTAATGATAGTTAAATTATTGATATTGGGGGATATGGGGTTTGTGTTTGGCGGTGTGTATGATATGAGGTGGGGGTATTCAATATTTATTTTTGCAACTTGTGAGCGTTAGATGGTGCACCCACAGTCTATGTATGGTATGGTAATTAGGTTTTCGGGGTTAAATGGTGGAGGAGGGATTATTAATTCATGAGTCTGTTTGAAATTTGCAATACATTGCATGTTATTTTACCAACTCTTCTTCTAATGCATATCACATGTTCTCTTTAATTATTTTTAACACACAC